>Ga0209340_1001056_pt1 | contig 22558 bp, 15 predicted proteins | sample EPASupsiteSAE323_FD_187266 | JGI IMG/M metagenome (GOLD analysis project Ga0209340, IMG submission 187266) | Bioremediated contaminated groundwater from EPA Superfund site, New Mexico - Sample SAE3-23 (SPAdes) (version 2) | ecosystem: Environmental > Aquatic > Deep subsurface > Groundwater >... | reverse complement strand
AAAAAGTACGCTGTGTCTTTTGAAATGTGTAAAGAGCCGTTTCAGGCCAGAAAAGTCCGCGCGGCTGACGATCTTAATCTTACTCAGCTTTGCCGGGGTGGGGGGACAATGTCTCTTCCCATTCCCAGCTGCGATTAAAAATATTCTTGATTTCCTTACCGCGAATGTTATACTGAACTCAATTCAAAAACGGAGGAGAGATATGCCCGGTAAATCCAGATATCCTTGGCTTGTCGCTATTTTTGTCAGCGTAATATTCCTCGTTGTTCTGTATGGCGCGTCGCAGCTCCTGAAAAAAGAAAAAGAGAAGAATATCTCTCTGCAGGAAGAACTTAACGACGTAAAAGCCAAGCAGAAGATCAGCGAATTGAAACTCGAGGAATCCAAGAGCAAGATCACCGAACTGGAAACCGGGGTTCAAAACGCCCAGATACAGATAGATTCCCTCACTTCGCTCCTGGACCAGGAGAAGAAATCCAAAGCCGAGGCTTTAGCGCAGATAGAAGAACTTAAAACCACTCTGGAAGAACAGAAACAACTGCGCGAGCGTATAGAAGCGGGTATGAAGAAAGCCCAGGAGGAAGTGATAAAACTCCAGGCGCAGATCAGGGAGTTCGACTCCAAGAAAAGCGAATTAGAGAGCAAGATCAGCGAGCTTGAGAATAACAGCAAGGGCGTGGAACTGGGAACGATAGTGGTCGGTTCCGATAATAAAGCCTCCGCTGCACCTTCCGCACCGGCGCCCGCCGCAAAAGAAGAGAACAAACCTAAAGGTCTCCCTGCCGCGGCACAGCCGGCCCCCGAAAGCGAAAGCCCCGCGCCCTCCGCTTCCACTGCATTAGAGGGGAAACTCCTGGTAGTTAATAAAGATTATAACTTTGTGGTGATCAATCTCGGGACAAAAGACGGCATCTCCGTCGGGCAGATGTTCACAGTCTACAGCGGCGATAAAGAGGTCGGCGATATAAAAGTGGAGAAGGTGCATGATTCTATGTCCGCCGCCGGATTCGTCAACCCGGGTATGAAAGATAAAGTCAAAGAAGGCGATAAGATCGTCATTAAGAATAAATGATGTCCTGCCTGATCAAGCCTGCCTCCGGCGCCGGAGGCAGGATAATCCTGCCCGGGGATAAATCCATAGCCCACAGGGCGGTCATATTGTCCGCATTATCTTCCGGAAAAACAATAATCGGTAATTTCCCTTTAAACAACGATTTACTGGCCACTGTCTCGGCTTTTCGCGGTCTGGGAGTGAACATTGAATGCCCGCTTAAGAGCGGGAAAATCTGCGCCGGAGTCTCCGTAGTCGTGAAAGGCGCCGGGGCGCGGGGGCTGAAGCGGCCCAAGGGCCCCATAAATGCCGGCGAATCGGGAACTACCATCAGGCTGCTTTCCGGGCTTCTCTGCGCGCAGGATTTTCACTCGCGTTTAACCGCCGGGAAGCAGTTATCAGGCAGGCCTATGTCCAGGGTCACCCTGCCGCTGCGTCAAATGGGGGCCGGGATCACCGGCAAGCGCGGTCCGTCCGCGGAAGAATATCCGCCGTTATCGATCCAGCCGGGCCGGCTTCATAATATAACTTACCGGATGCCGGTGGCTTCCGCGCAGGTCAAGTCGGCATTATTGCTGGCCGGGCTCTATTGCAGCGGGATAACCACTATCATAGAGCCGGTAATGACCAGGGATCATACCGAACGGATGCTGAAGATGTTCGGGGCGGACATTTCTACGGGGCGTTGCCGCGGCCGCTATCAGGTAAAAATACGCGGCGGTAAATTCCCGGTCACTCCCGGCGTCCTGGCGGTTCCCGGGGATATTTCGTCAGCGGCTTTTTTTCTGGTATTCGCGGTATTATGCCCGGGGTCAAAACTTGTTCTGGAGCGGATCACTTTGAATCCCGGCCGCAGCGGCGTCCTCAATGTCCTGAAACGGATGGGGGCGGATATCCGCGTCAGCGGCAATAAAGACAGGTTTTCCCGTTCCGAGCCCTGCGGCGATATAGAAGCGCGTTATTCCCGTCTGCGTTCTACTACCGTTAGCGCCGGAGAGATCCCTTCCTTGATAGACGAACTGCCGGTATTAATGGTGGCCGCGAGCCTGGCCAAGGGAGTCACTGTTTTCAGGAAAGTCGATGAATTGAAATATAAGGAAACAGACCGTATCCGCTCCATGTGCGGTAACCTCCGGCTTATGGGGGCGCGCTGCGAAGTGCGCGAACGCAGCGGCGGCACTGATATCGCGATCGAAGGCGTCAAAAACCTGTCCGGCCGCAGTCTCAAGAGTTACGGAGACCACCGGACAGCGATGAGCCTTTTTGTGGCGGCTTCCTGCGCGCGCGGGGAGAGCGTTATTGACGATATTTCCTGCGCGGCAAAATCGTTACCGGGGTTCCTGGAATATATGCGGGCGGTCTCTTCCGTTTAAATAATAGCGGCCGGCGGTTTTTAAGTTTTTCGCCACCGTTTTTACGGGGCGCAGACTCTTTCTTTCTGATTGACAGGGAGTTAAAACTCTGATAAAATCCTCAACATCGGAGAAAATCCTATGAATAAATTAAAAGACATCGTTAGAAATATGTTCAGTTATCTTTGGGACTCTTTTTCTTCCAATGATATGGGGATCGACCTGGGAACGGCGAGCACTCTGGTTTATGTTAAAGGCCAGGGGATCGTGATGCGCGAGCCTTCCGTGGTGGCCGTCGAGCGCGGCACGTCCAACGTGCTTGCCGTAGGCAACGAGGCTAAACGTATGCTGGGGAGGACCCCCGGGAATATCGTGGCGATCCGCCCGATGAAGCACGGGGTAATCGCCGATTTTGAAATAACCGAAGCGATGTTAAGATATTTCATCAAGAAGGTGAACAAGAGAGTGCGCCGGCCGCGCATCGTTATTGCCATCCCTTCCGGGATCACCGAAGTGGAAAAACGCGCCGTCAAGGATTCCGCGGAGCGCGCGGGCGCGGGAGAAGTATTCTTGATCGAAGAACCCATAGCCGCCGCCATCGGCGTCGGCCTGCCCATCCAGGAACCTATCGGAAATATGATCATAGATATCGGAGGCGGCACTACGGAGATCGCCGTGATCTCCCTGGCGGGGATCGTGTTCTCGCGTTCCATCCGCATCGGCGGAGACGAAATGGACGAGGCGATAATCGAGAGTATTAAGAAATCCTATAACCTGATGATAGGGGAGAGAACCGCCGAGGAAATCAAGATCAAAATAGGCTCCGTTTATCCCCTTGAAGAGGAAATGACCATGGAGATAAGAGGAAGGGATCTCGTCGCCGGCCTGCCTAAGACAGTGACCATCACTTCCGAGGAAGTCAGGGAAGCGCTTCTTGAACCGATACGCTCGATAGTGGAAACCGCCAAGATCACCCTTGAAAGGACGCCCCCCGAACTGGCGGCCGATCTCATAGAGCACGGCATCGTTATCGCCGGCGGCGGGTCGTTATTAAGAGGAATAGATAAGCTTCTTTCCGAGGAAACCGGATTGCCGGTCTTGATCGCCGACGATCCTTTGACAGCCGTGGTAAGCGGCACCGGCAAGGTATTGAATGAGATCCGTTATCTCAAGAAGGTGACCGTCCCCATAAAGTCAGACCTGCACAGCCAATAAAAGGTCGTGTTTAGAATCGGGAAACAAAGGTTAATTCTCGCCGTTTGTCTCATATCAGGCATAACAGTATCACTCTGCTTGCGTCCGTTATTCAGGAGTCTGCTGCTTCCCGGCTTGAGCCCCGCCATGGTTTTCTCCAGCGCTTTAGGCAAAGAATTCAACGCCTTCGTTTTTTTTCACCGCAATGCCGTCCGGCTGGAAAAACTGGAAGCCGAGAATGACGTCTTGAGGGCCAGGTTGAATTCCGCTAACGAGGCGGCCATCGAAAATAAACGTTTGCGGGAACTGCTGGATTTCAAGAATAGCAGTGAATGGAACACCGTGGCCGCCGCGGTCATCGGCCGTCAGCCGGAGAACTGGTCTTCCATGGTGTTGATCAATAAAGGCTCCTCCTCCGGGATCCGGAACGGTTCGGTAGTGGTCAGCCGTATGGGGCTTGTCGGCAGGGTGGCCGAGACCACCGCCTCGATCTCCAAAATAATCCTGATCAATGATCCAAACTTCAGTATTTCCGCTTTTGTGCAGCGCAGCCGCCAGGAAGGGCTGGTCACAGGAACTCTCGGCAGCAATCTGGTAATGAAATATCTTCCGCCGGACGCCGACATACAGGAGAGAGATATAGTTGTGTCTTCCGGGTTGACGGGGATGTCCCCTAAAGGATTGTTGATAGGGACGGTGATTAAAACCGGTACGGAATTCTCCGGCCTGGGGAAGTATGCGGTGATCTCTCCGGCAGCGGACTTACCTGCGATAGAAGAAGTGCTGGTGGTTAAGTGATGAAGTGGTTGTCCAGATCGGCATATTTCGGGGTGATCATATTGTCCGCCGTTCTGCAGGTTGGGCCGGCGGAAGGTCTGAAACTATTCGGGGTGAAACCCGATCTGCTTATGCTGGCGGCTTTAATGGCCGCGGTCTTCTTTGGCTCCGGATGGGCGTCGGTGTACGCCGTAACAAGCGGGCTGATCAAAGATTCTTTAACGGGCCCTTTCTCCGGACTGCCTTGCGTCGTTACTTTTACAATATGGGCCCTGGCCTCGCGGGGAATATCGAGGCGTATCGCGATAGATAAATGGTGGCTGCGCTTTTTGCTTGTTTTCTGTCTGGTGAACCTGAATAATCTCACCGTTAGGGTCTGGTCGTTACTTTCCGGGGAGAGCGTAGTGAGATTGTATGTGTTTATGAAAGTCTCATTCCTGGAATCAGCGCTTACGGCGTTATGCGCTGCGGTATTCTTCGGGTGGTCCCCGGTATTTCAAAAACGGATGGAACCGCGCGGACATAAAAAACGGGTTCTGGGTGCTGGGTTATAGGTTCTGGGAAAAACAGGCATAGTGCGCTGTTAAACAAGTTCCTTGAACAGCGCACAGAGCAATCGAGATCCAAAAATCGAGATTTGATTCGATGGAAGTTCTCGATTACGATTTAAGTTGATTCTCGACTATCCGAAATTCATGTACCGGTTACCCCGGTCGTTACCGAGAAATTAATGATGAAGCAAGAAAGATGAGAAATGCAGACAGTAAAACGTTTTACACTCTTGAAATGGTTGTTTTATGCCGGTTTCTTTGTGCTCGTGTTATCTCTTGCCGGGATGCAGTTGTTCCAGGGCGCTAAATTCGGAGAATTAAGCAGAAAGAATTGCATTAAGCTTCTTCCGCAGCCGGGCGCGCGAGGCAGGATCATCGACCGCAACGGGACAGTGCTGGCCGGGAACGTCCTTTCTTATGATGTGATGGTGCTGCCGCAGAAGAACGTGCAGCTGGAGAATATCCTGCGCAGGATAGCGCCGGTGCTGCATTCGACGGCGAAAGAATTGCGTTCTAATTTTACCAGGGGAGTAGTCGCGCCTTTTATCCCGGTAGCGGTGGCCAGGAATATAAGCCTGCAGCAGGCTATCGCCATAGAAGAAATGAAGATGGATACTCCGGGAGTGATCGTCCAGCCGCATCCGGTGCGTTTCTATCCGGAAGGCAAACTCGCCGCCCATGTGCTCGGCTATCTTAATGAAATAGATCACTGGCGGCTCTCCAAACTGGCGGAATACGGTTATACCGAGAAAGATACCGTCGGTTATTCGGGCGTGGAAGAAAAGTATGATTATTATCTTCAGCCTTCAGAAGGCGGGGTATCGGTGGAGGTGGACCACCGCGGCAGGGTGAGCAGGATCATCGGTTTCAAGCCGCCGGTAAACGGCAGGGATATACAACTTACGCTTGATTCCGGTATCCAGCGTATAGCGGAACAGGCGCTCGCCGGCAGAAAAGGCTGCGTCGTGATCATAGAACCGCAACGCGGAGAAATCCTCGCGCTTGCCAGCAGTCCTGCTTTTGATCCGGAGGCTTTCGTATCGAAGGATACGGAGGCGCTGCGTTCTTTCTTACAGGATAACGGCGGTGTTTTCCTGAACAGGGCTATCGGCGGAGCATATGCTCCGGGTTCGGTATTTAAACTTGTCACCGCGGCCGCGGCCCTGGAGACCGGTAAGACCGATTACGGTAAGATCATCGATTGCCGGGGAAGCTTGAAACTCGGGAAAGAGGAGTTTAATTGTTCTTCCGTGCACGGCCTCCAGGACCTGAAGCACGCTATCATGCATTCCTGCAATATATATTTCTACAATATGGGTATTCTCCTGGGCGGGCAGACTATTCATGATTACGCGCTTAAGTTCGGTTACGGCAGGACCAGCGGGGTGGAACTGCCGTACGAAACACCCGGAGTGGTCCCGGAGCCGCTCTGGAAGAGAATTTATAAACTGAAAAGATGGTTTGACGGGGACAGCGTTAATTTCTCCATAGGGCAGGGTGACTTATTGGTCACTCCTTTGCAGGTCGCGCGGATGATGGCGGTTTTTGCCAACGGCGGACATCTGGTGAGTCCTTATATCGTCAAAAGTATAGATGGAGTCGACCCGCGCGCAGGCAGGTATAAGAAGCCGGTCAAGTTCCCGGTTTCCGGCGAGCATTTAGCTTATTTGAGGGCATCTTTACGTATGGTGGTGAGCGAAGACACGGGGACCGCGCATGTGTTGTCCGGGCTGCCCGTTACGATAGCCGGCAAGACCGGGACGGCCCAGGCCACGGGCGGAAAATGTCACGCCTGGTTCTGCGGTTTCTTCCCGTATGATAATCCGCGTTATGTTATCTGTTCTTTTCTCGAGAACGGCGGTTCCGGGTATCAGACATCGCTTATGACCAGGGAGATAATCGCCGAAATGGCTAACAAGGGGATGATCTAAGAATGAACCGTTCCGGGCGTTTGTTTTTATTCGTGGCGTTACTGATCGCGCTGATGGGGATCGTTTCCATATACAGCGGCACCTTTCAGAAACAATCCGGGGCTTTTGAGGGGATATATCTGCGTCAGGCGCTCTGGGTAGCGCTGGGGATCGCCGCCTTCTTTTTTGTTTCCCGGATGAATTACCGCCTGCTCTGGGACGCCACTTATTTCCTTTACGCGGGAATGGTCTTTCTGTTATTGCTTGTTTTTATGATGGGGATAGTCAAGCTCGGGGCGCAGCGCTGGCTGCGCCTGGGGCTGTTGAGTTTTCAGCCTTCGGAGGCGGCAAAACTGGTGATGGTCATTTTCCTCGCTAAATATTTCAGCGATAAGTCCGCCGACAGCATCTCGCCGGCGGCGCAAAAGTTCGGTTTGCTGCGCGCCGTATTGATACCGCTGGCTTTCGTGATAGTGCCGGCGGCGTTGATCATCGAGCAGCCTGACCTGGGCAGCGGGTTACTGGTGCTGATACTTTTTATGTGTATGCTTTATCTTTCCGGGATAAAATTACGCTATCCGTTGTCGTTGACCGCGGTCTCCCTGCTGATGCTGCCCGCGGGGTGGCATTTTCTGCACGGATACCAGAAAGACAGGATCATGGTTTTCTTGAATCCGAGCATAGATCCTCTCGGAGCCGGGTATACGATCATCCAATCAAGGATCGCCGTCGGCTCCGGAGGGCTGATAGGCAAAGGCTGGCTTTCCGGGACGCAAAGCCAGCTGCATTTCCTGCCGGAATCGCATACAGACTTTATATTCGCCACTTTCGCCGAAGAATGGGGATTTGCCGGGTGCCTGGCGCTTTTGTTGCTTTATTATCTGATTATCAGAGAGGGGATACGCATATCGTCGCAGACCGGGGATGCCTTCGGCCGGCTCCTGGCGGCGGGGATCTCGATAATGCTTTTTGTCCAGGTAATGGTGAACATCGCTATGAATATGGGCCTGGCTCCTGTCGTCGGGGTCCCGCTGCCGCTGATGAGTTACGGCGGGACCTCGGTGCTGGTTACCTGTATTTCTCTCGGGATACTGGCAAACATAAGCAGGAGCAGGGCGGCTTATTAGTGCGCTGTCAAATTAATTCTTGATAGGACAGTGCACAGAGTCCGCCAAGGTGTCGGTGGCGGACGGTCTATTTTCGATTTTCTATTGCTCAAAAAAGGCTGTATAAGTCTTTAAGATACCTCAGAACCGGATCACCGTTTTATTACTATAAAAGGACTGGAGAGTAAGATAATGCTTAATGAAAACGACCTGCTCGGAATAATGAAACCTTCCCGTTACCTGGGAGGGGAATGGAATTCCGAGATTAAGGATTTTGACGCGGCTGAAGTAAAGTTTGCCCTGGGATTCCCGGATATTTACGAAGTGGGAATGAGCAACCTCGGTATCAGGATCATTTATGGCGTATTGAACGCTATGGACGGGGTGCTCTGCGAACGTTTCTTCGCTCCGGCGGCGGATATGGAGAAGCTTATACGTTCCGGCGGCTGGAGGATGCAGTCGCTGGAGAACCGCCGGGATCTGTCGGATTTCGATATGGTGGGGTTTTCTCTGGGGTATGAATTGAATTATCCGGATGTGCTGAATATCCTCGATCTCGCCGGTATACCTTTGCGGGCGCAGGAAAGAGGCAGAGGCGTTCCGCTGGTGATCGGAGGCGGCCCCTGCGCGCTCAACCCCGAGCCGGTCTCGGAATTCTTCGATCTTTTTATAATAGGCGAGGCCGAAGAAGCGCTGCCGGAATTGATCTCTCTTTACCGCAGGCGCAGCCGGGATTATAAAAGCGGGCGCTTGGACCGAAAGTCCCTGCTGGCGGAGTTGGCGGCTGTTGAAGGAGTGTACGTGCCCTCTTTATACGACGTCGTTTACGGCAGTAACGGAAATATCGTTTCTTTCGCTCCCGGGGATCCCGGCGTGCCGGCGACGGTAAAGAAGCGTTTTGTGAAAGACCTGAATTCATCTTTTTTTCCGCGTAAGTGGATAGTCCCGTACGTCCAGATCGTGCACGACAGGATCACTCTGGAAATAATGCGCGGCTGTCCGAACCGCTGCCGGTTCTGCCAGGCCAGACAGCAGTACTATCCTTTGCGTTATCGCGACCCGGAGAAGATAAAAGAATTAGCGGCCGAACTTTATAAAAACACGGGGTATCAGGAGATCTCTTTTGCCGGATTGTCGATAAGCGATTATCCGCAGATCAGCGGGGTCGCCGCCTGCCTGATGGCCGAGTTCAGGAATAAATGCGTAAGTATTTCGCTGCCTTCGATAAAACCGAAAAGCTTTCTCGGTGATCTTTCCACGCTTATCGCGACTATCCGCAAGACCGGATTGACTTTCGCCCCCGAAGCCGGGACCCCGCGTATGCGGGAGATCCTCTGCAAGGATTTCGATGACGGGGTTTTCAGGGAAGCGGTTTCTAAAGCGTACGCCGCAGGCTACCAGCATGTGAAGCTGTATTTCTTGACCGGCATACCGGGGGAATCTTCCGCCGACCTGGACGGGATAAGCGCGCTGTCCGCGGAGGTGTCGGAATTACGCAGGAAACCCGCAGGCAGGCCCGCCGAAGTCCATTTGAGCGTCAACACGTTGATCCCTAAACCGCATACACCGCTGCAATGGTTCCCGATGGAAACGATGGATGCGATATTTGAGAAACAGGCTTATCTTAAACGCAAAGTCGGCGGCAACCGCAGGCTCAAGGCCGTGTTCCATGACCCCAAGTTGAGCCTTCTGGAGGGCGCCATTTCGCGCGGCGACCGCAGGCTCGGCGCGGTAATTGAAGCCGCTTTCCGTTCCGGAATAAGGTTCGACAATTGGAACGAAAATTGTTTCTGGGATAAATGGATGAGCGCTTTCGCCGGGGCGTCCCTGGATAGCGGGTTTTATCTGCGGGAAAGGTCTCCGGAGGATATCCTGCCCTGGGATTTTATAGATGTCGGGGTGGCGAAGGGTGCTCTTGCCGAAGAATTCAATAAAGTTGTTGCTATGAAATAAGATAAAGAGTATAATTCTTCCAGTTGTTTCTCCGGTTTACAGCGTGAGCGGTATGTCTTTCAAATACGGTCTTTCCAAATACAAGGTAATCAAAAACCGAGGAGGGATGAATGCTGTCAGGGCGAAAAAAGAGCGATTTGTCTCTATTGTCGCGCAGCCTGAAATATAGGCTGAAGATCGCATTTTATTTGATTTTTCTCCTGCCGTTTCTTATTTCCGTATATCTGCTTTCCAATTATGTTTTTCCGCGCGCCGGCCTTCCCGGAGAACTGCTCTGGTCGCTGGCGATCAGTATGCTCATTGCCATTATAGGCTTTCTGCTTATAAAAGAAGTGTTCGACCGCGTTCTTACGATCGCGTTGGAAGCGAGACTTATCGCAGCCGGGGACATCAGCCGTAAGGTGGATGTCCAGCGTTCGGATGAGGTCGGCGACCTGGGGGACGCCTTGAACCAGTTGACGCAGCGTATCCGCAGTAATATGGACGAGCTTAAGAATTACGGGCGGAAAACCACCCAGATAAACCTGGAGATCCAGAAAAGGGTGCTGGCGCTTTCGAGCCTGCTGCAGATAAGTTCGCTGGTGTCGCAGGGCGCAGAGCTTGAAGAGATCCTGGAGATCGCCGTGGATAAATCGCGCCTTTTGGCGGATTCGGAGGCCGCGTATCTATTCCTGAAAGATAAAGACAACGATTCCTTTTTCATAAAAGTCGCCGTGGGCCAGGGGGCGGAGGCATTGTTAGGGATGAAAATAAACGCCTCCGACAGCATTTTCGGCTCTCTGTTGACGCGCGGAGATATCTTCGTGGCCGATGCCGACGACAGGAAAGCCAGCGAACTATTCTCCCAGCGTTTCCGGTTCCGCAATACTATCGCCGTTGCCGTGCCTTTGCGGAATGAAGTGACCGCCGTGCTGGGGATAGCGAATTCCAGGGAGAACTTTTCCTACGATGATGATGACGCCGAACTGCTTGATATATTCGGGAGGCAGGTAGCCATCGCCATCGAGAACGATTTCCTGCTGCATAAAGCGGAGAAACTGGAGATCAGGGACGCCTTGACCGGGTTGTTCAACGAAAACTATATAAACGGGAGGCTGGATGAGGAGATAAAACGCGCGATCCTCTGCCAGCGTCCCTGCTCTTTCGTCGTCCTGGATATAGACGATTTCGCGAGGTTCAGGCGTGAATTCGGCGCCATAAGCGCCGAGATCTCCCTCAAGAAAGTGGCGGGGGTTATCCACGATGTGATATCGGAGATCGACAGATCGGGCAGGACGGCGGATAACGAGTTCGCCGTGATCATGCCGGAAAGGAATAAACGCCAGGCCAAGGATGTAGCCGATAACATCAGGCGCAGGGTGGAGGAAGTATTCTCCGTGGAGCCGGAAGCCGGCAGGCGCCTTACCATAAGCGCCGGCGTGAGCGAAAACCCGCTGGACGGTATTACCGCGCAGGAATTGACAGAAAGGGCGCGCGGTTCGGTAAATCTGGCGAAAGCCCAGGGCAAGAACAAAGTAGTTTGATGATGTTTCCCCCCGCTTTCGGCGGCTATCCTGTCTTTCACATACCCGGTGAGCCTGGAGCGTGACTTAAAATGACAGTAAGAAGGATAATTACAAAACAACTCGGTGAGCTTCTTCTGGAACGCGGCGTGATCAGCAAGCCGGATCTTGAGAAAGCGCTTCATATTCAGAAAGAACGGGGCGAGAACCTTATCGGGGAGATCCTCGTGGAACTGGGAGTGGCCAAAGAAGAGGATATCGCCCAGGCCCTTACCGCACAATACGGATTTCCTTTCCTGCCGTTGTCTAATTACGAGATCAGCCGGGAGATTATACGCCTCATACCGGACCGCGTAGCCAAACAGTATATGATCATACCTGTGGATAAGATCGGCGATAATCTTACCGTTGCCATGTCCAACCCTCTTAATATTCAGGCAATAGAGGATGTGGAAATGCTGACCGCCTGCCACGTCCAGACTTTTGTCTCCACCTCTTCCGATATAAAGAATGCCATAGAGAAATATTACAAGCAATAAAATGACGGCTGCCGCGCGGCCGGGAAATCAAGGATATGATTTCACTTAAAGAACGCCTGAAAAGCATACTTATTCAGAACAAGCTGCTTACCTGCGAACAGCTTGAACAGGCCCTGGCCCTGCAGAGGGAAAAGGGGGAGCGGTTAAGCGAGATCCTCGTGTCCTCGGGTTTTGTGCAGGAGACCGCTTTGATGTCCGCGGTCAGTTCCGGAATGGGGCTTCCTGTAATAGACCTTAAAAGGCTTAAGATCGACAAAGAGGTGGCGGGGCTTATCCCCAAGGAAGTCGGCAAGCATTACTTGATCGTGCCTCTTTCCAGGATCGGCGATACCCTGACCCTGGCGATGGCAAACCCGCTGGATGTATTGGCCATAGAACACGTAGAATCGCTTACCGGTTACAGGATAAACCCGGTTATCTCTTCTGCGCGCGACATCCTGCAGATATTGGAAATGAACCTTGAAGAGGCAGCCGACGACGGGGAAATGGATAAATTGGTCAAGGAGATCTCTTCCGGGCCGCTGGAATTCCTGAATGAAGAGCGCGAGATATCCCTTAGCGAGCAGGAACTAAGTCTGATCAGTAAACAGGCGCCGGTCATAAGGGTGACCGATGCCGTTCTGATGGAAGCCGTCAGGCAGAGGGCTTCGGACATCCTTGTAGAACCGTTTGACAAGAAACTCAGGGTGCGCTTGCGGGTAGACGGCGTGCTGCAGGAAATAAACGCCCCTCCCCCCAGTATGCACGCCTCCATTATCTCGCGGCTGAAAGTTATGTCGGAGTTGAATATCGCGGAACACCGGCTCCCGCAGGACGGACGCTTTAACAGGAAAATAGACGGCAGGGATGTGGATTTCCGTATTTCCGTCATCCCGACGAGTTTCGGAGAGAAAGCCGCCCTGCGCGTCCTGGACACATCGCAGGCGATGCTGGATATCGATAAACTCGGTCTTTCCGGTTACTGCGTCTCCGTGTTGAAGAAGGCGGCGTCTCTTCCGCACGGGATGATACTGGTTTGCGGCCCCACCGGAAGCGGCAAGACCACCACCTTGTATTCGCTGCTGAAATATGTCGGCAGTCCGGAACGGAACCTGGTGACGGTGGAAGACCCGGTTGAGTATCAGTTGTCGGGGATCAATCAGGTTACCGTCCATCCGGAAATAGGGCTTACCTTTGCGTCCGCCCTGCGTTCCATCCTGCGGCAGGACCCCGACGTTATTATGATCGGGGAGATCAGGGATTTTGAGACCGTGGATATGTCTATAAAAAGCGCTCTTACCGGGCATCTTGTTTTGTCCACGCTCCATACTACCACCGCCTCCGGCGCGATAGCCAGACTGGTGAATATGGGAGTGGAACCTTATCTGATAAACGCTTCTCTCATTTGCACCGTGGCCCAGCGTCTGGTGCGTAAGATATGTCCGCACTGCCGCGAGCCGTATATTCTGGGTAAAGACACCGCGGCCGGGCTGAAGCTTTCCCCAAACGAAGAACTTCAATTGTTCCGCGGTAAAGGCTGTCAGGCGTGTTCCAATACCGGATATAGCGGGCGTATAAGTATCGCGGAAGTCTTGCTGTTAAGCCAGGGCATAAAAAGTCTGGTATTTAATATGGCGCAGGAGCATGTGATAAAAAAACAGGCGGTAAGCGAAGGTATGCAGACTTTGAGGGAACAGGGAATGGCGCTGGCGCGCGAAGGGATCACTACGATAGAAGAAGTCTTCAGGGTCACGGTCTCGGACGATTAAACCGCTCCGGTAAAGAGCGGGATCAGGCGGATAAACCGGCGGAGTGAGCGAAAAATGGTTTCCATAAAAGAGAATATCATTTCCATACTGTTGAACAGCAAGGCCGTCGGGGCTGAAGCGCTGGATAAGGCCCTGGAGATACAGCGTAAAAAACAGCTGCCGCTGCGAAAAGTGCTGCTGGAAGAGAAATTGGTTTCGGAATCGCAGCTGATCGCTTTGCTCTCCGAGCACCTTTATATTCCCCTGCTGCGCCTGGATAAATACAAATTTGATCCCAAATTGTTCGAGTTGATCCCGGAACGCATAGCGAAGCAGTACCGCATAATCCCGTTGTCTCTTATCGGCGATACGCTTACAGTCGCTTTGGCAGATCCGCTGAATATCGTGGCCATCGATGACTTAAGAGCGGTCACCGGATATACGCTTAATCTGGTGCTTAGCACTGAAGAAGATATATTGCGCGCGATCGATTCCCAATACGGAACAAAAGTGCAGGAAACCGATATAAATTCCATATTGCGGGAAGGCTGCCGGGAAGACGCAGAGGCGGAGGACTCTTCCCCGGCGGAAGATATGGATTTGAGCGCCGGGTTCAAACAGAGCCAGAAGCCGCCGATAGTCAAAGTGGTGGATTTTTTGCTCAGTCAGGCGATACGCAAGCGCGCCTCGGATATACATATAGAGCCGGAACACGACCACCTTAAAATACGTTACCGTATAGACGGCGCGCTGCAGGAGATTTTCAGGATACCGCGTGTTAACCAGAACGCCGTGATCGCGCGTCTGAAGATCATCTCCAATCTGGATATTACCGAAAGCAGGGTGCCGCAGGACGGCCGTTTCCGGGTCCGGTTCGAGTCGCGGGAGATCGATTTCAGGGTTTCCTGCCTGCCGACTACTTACGGCCAGAAATTCGTGCTGCGTATACTGGATAAAACCTCGCTTTCCATCGGACTGGATAAACTCGGATTCTCCGCTCAACCGCTGGAAGTGTTCAAAGAGACCGTAAAGAAACCTTTCGGTATGGTGCTGGTCACCGGGCCGACCGGTTCCGGCAAATCAACCACGCTTTATTCGATATTAAACCAGTTGAATACTCCGGACAGGAACATCGTTACTATCGAGGATCCCGTGGAATACCAGGTTTACGGCATCAGCCAGGTGCAGGCGTGCCACGATATCGGGCTGGATTTTGCCGGCGGGTTAAGGGCGCTGCTACGCCAGAGCCCGGATATCATAATGATAGGCGAGATCAGGGATTCCGAGACGGCGGATATCGCGATCAAGGCGTCGCTTACCGGTCAATTGGTACTTTCCACGCTGCATACCAATGATGCGATCTCCACGATCACCAGGATCATCGATATGGGCGTGGAGCCTTTCCTGGCCGCTTCCAGCATAGTTATGCTTTGCGCTCAAAGGCTGTGCAGGCGTATCTGTCCGCGCTGCCGTCAGCAGATAAAACCGGACCGCGAGTTGCTCGCAGGCGCCGGGTTCCTGGAGGAGTGCAGCGCCGGTGAACTGGAAAAGGCTACGATCTATTCCGCTCCCGGGTGTGAATATTGCAATAACAGCGGGTTTTATGGTAGAATAGCTATAGCAGAGGCTTTGATCATAGACGATACTATCAGGGAGATGATCATAAAAAGGTCTCCCGAAGATGAGATCCGGAAATACGCCTTCCAGCGGATAGGAATGCGCAGTCTGCGGCAGGACGCTTTTCTGAAAGTCAGGGAAGGCCTGACTACTCTTGAAGAAGCCCTTAGGGCCACCAAGGAGGAATAAGATGGCTGTTCCGGTATTATTATTGTTGACCGACGAAAGGGAAATGGCCAGGTACCTTAAAGAAGAACTGGTCATAGAGGGGGGCTATTCGGTAGTTCATGAATCCGACACAGGCGCGGCCCTGGCGGCTTTCCGCAAGACGCCGTTCCCTTTGGTGATCCTGAAACTGGATATGCCGGGCGTTGTCGTGGAAGAGGTCACCAAAGCTTTCCGCGAGATAGACCAGGATTGCATAATTATAGGTTTCCTGAATGAGGCTGACCCGCGTATTATGCGCGAAGGGTTCAGGAACGGCGTTTATGATTTTATCACTAAGCCGGTCAACATCGAAAGATTGATCTTTCTGGTCAGGAAAGGGATGGAATTGCGCCAGATAATGACCGCGCACAGGCAGCTTATCAGCGGGATACAGGACCACAACTCTTCGCTGCATAAGCAGAATAATATCCTGGCCAAAAGGATAGAGGAATCCACCAAGAATATGGTGCGTCTATATGAGGACTTGAGGGTCACTTATATGCGCACGATAAAAGTGCTTGCGCATACCATCGAGGCCAAGGATAAATATACGCGTAAACACTCCGAGAATGTGGCCGCTTACGCGGCGGTGATCGCCAAGGAGATCGGTATCACCGGCGAGGAGCTGGAAAAACTTATAGAGGCCTGCGAATTGCACGATCTGGGGAAGATCGGCGTGGAGGACGTGATACTTTCCAAGCCGGCCAGCCTGACCCCTGCCGAGTGGGAGCAGATAAAGCTTCATCCCAATACGGCGGTGGAAATACTGGAGCCGTTGACTTTCCTGGAAGACGTCACTAAATTAGTTAAACAGCATCACGAGCATTACGACGGCACCGGTTATCCGGAAGGCCGCAGCGGGGACGATATCCTGCTGGGCGCGCGCATAATACACCTGGCCGACGCCTACGATGCCATGCGCTCCGCGCGTTCTTACCGTAAGATCCCGTTGACCAAGAGCGAAGCGGTGGCGGAAATACAAAAGAATTCCGGCAAACAGTTTGACCCGAAAGTGGTGGAAGCTTTCCTGCGGGTCGTGGATAAAATAGATTCCTGAACCGAATATGCCAGTATATAAATATATCGTAAAAGACAAAACAGGGCAGACGCTGGCCGGCAGCATCGAAGGTCAGTCCGAATCGGACGCGGTCGCCTCTTTGCATAAAAAAGAATTCGTAGTGCTGAAGGTGGAGGCGGTAAAATCCGTCCAGCACAGGAATTCCGGCGGCAAGGTCAGGTCCGATGATCTGGTTATCTTTTCCCGCCAGCTGGCGACGATGATCGACGCCGGGATCCCGGTTGTCCAGGCCTTGTCCATACTTTCCGAGCAAATCGAGACCAGATCATTTAAAGATATTGTGGAAACGATCGCCAGGGATATCCGCGCGGGCACCAGCCTCAGCGATGCCATAGCGAAATATCCGGCGGTCTTTTCGGAACTCTTCGTGAATATGACCAGGGCGGGAGAGGCATCCGGTATGCTTGACGAGGTCCTGGATAGACTGGCTTCTTATCTTGAGAAATCCCTGGCGCTGGCGCGTAAAGTGAAGTCCAGCCTGGTGTACCCGGCGGTGGTGGTTACCATGGCGGTGGCGATCACGGCGGTGCTTTTGCTGAAAGTGGTGCCTACTTTTAAAGGGATATTCGAAATGCTGGGAGGACAGCTCCCGTTGATGACGCGTATTTTGATAGGGGTCAGCGATATTCTGCGGCATTATTTTATAGCGGCGGTGATCATCCTGGCCGCCGCCGGGGTGTTTTTGAAAAAGATCATTTCTACCGAGAACGGCAGGCGCAGTCTCGATAAGTTAAAACTGCGGGTGCCTATCCTGGGTGATCTCTTCCGCAAGGTGGCGATCGCGAAATTCTCCAGGACTTTTTCCACTCTCGTTAAAAGCGGAGTGAACGTTTTGAGCGCGCTGGATATCGTCGCCAAGACTTCCGGAAATAAGGTCGTCGAGGAGACCGTTATCGCCTGCAGAACGGCGGTGCGCAACGGTGAACCCATCGCCGCCTCTCTTGTAAAAAGCAGCGTCTTTCCCCCGATGGTCTGCCGTATGATAAGCGTGGGCGAGCAGACCGGGCAGCTGGAAAAGATGCTTTCCAAGGTCGCCGATTTCTACGATGAGCAGGTTGACGCGCAGGTCGCCGGATTGACCAGTATGATAGAGCCGCTGGTCATCGCATTCCTGGGGATAGTCGTCGGGGGCATCGTCATCGCATTGTTCCTGCCGGTCTTTCAGATCACGCAATTGGTCGCGGGGAGATAATATAATAGGGATCTTCCCGGAAGGGACACCCCGGTTAAATTTTATCGCAGAGCGGCACTTTTGGTAACGTCACTAACGCCTTTATTTGCAAGCGGTTCCGGATGCGGTAAACTATCCGCAAAAAAAATTAGAAAAAAGTTATTGACAAGGAATGGCATCTTTGGTATAACTGAAAAACCCTGATAGAACAGCAGGTGATACCATTCTATTTTCGTGAAGAAAATAAAACAGGTTATTGACATTATGAGCAGTTGACAACCGGGCCTATCTGGCGCTTTTACGAAAGCGTCCCGGAAGGTGCGGGACGCTTTTTCTTTTGATAAGATAGATTTCAGCAACACTGTTCTTTGAGAATTTAGGAATAGCCAAGCACAAAAAGTAAGACCCGTAAATCCTTTAAGGATTTATGCGGGGAACAGTAGTAATAAAGAGCCTTTATACAAACTTTTCTAGATTTTCGGAGAGTTTGATCCTGGCTCAGAGTGAACGCTGGCGGCGTGGATTAGGCATGCAAGTCGAGCGATGGTTAGTGGAGTGAAGCCGCAAGGCCGAATGAAGCTGACTATAGCGGCAGACTGGTGAGGAACACGTGAGTAATATACCTCCAAGTCGGGAATAGCCTTGCGAAAGCGAGGGTAATACCCGATGTGTTTACGGCGGCGCAAGCCGCTGTAAGTAAAGGTGCACCGGCGCGAGCCGGAGTACTGCTCGGAGATTAGCTCGCGTCCTATCAGCTAGTTGGTGGGGTAATGGCCTACCAAGGCTTTTGACGGGTAGCTGGCCTGAGAGGGTGGTCAGCCACATGGGGACTGAGACACTGCCCCAACTCCTACGGGAGGCTGCAGTCGAGGATCTTTAGCAATGGGCGAAAGCCTGACTATGCGACGCCGCGTGAGGGATGAAGGTTTTCGGATCGTAAACCTCTTTCGATAGGGAAGAATGTTACGGTGTAACAGCCGGAATTGACGGTACCTATAGAAGAAGCCACGGCCAACTCCGTGCCAGCAGCCGCGGTAATACGGGGGTGGCGAGCGTTACTCGGATTTATTGGGTGTAAAGGGCAGGTAGGCGTCCTTACAAGTTTCAGGTGAAATCCTGCGGCTCAACCGCAGAACTGCCTGAAAAACTGTAAGGATTGAGGCCGGAAGAGGAGAGCGGAATTCCCGGTGTAAGGGTGAAATCTGTAGATATCGGGAGGAACACCAGTGGCGAAAGCGGCTCTCTGGTCTGGCTCTGACGCTGAACTGCGAAAGCTCGGGGAGCAAACAGGATTAGATACCCTGGTAGTCCGAGCCGTAAACGATGAGCACTAGGTGTTGGGGAGCAATCCTTAGCGCCGTAAGTTAACACGTTAAGTGCTCCACCTGGGGACTACGACCGCAAGGTTAAAACTCAAAGGAATTGACGGGGGCCCGCACAAGCGGTGGAACATGTGGTTTAATTCGACGCTACGCGAAGAACCTCACCAAGGCTTGACATGCAGGAAGTAGTGAACTGAAAGGGGAACGACCTGTCAAGTCAGGAATCTGCACAGGTGTTGCATGGCTGTCGTCAGCTCGTGTCGTGAGATGTTGGGTTAAGTCCCGCAACGAGCGCAACCATTATTCTTAGTTGCTACTTTCAAGGCCGCAAGGTTTAGAGAGGCACTCTAGGAAGACTGCTCGCGATAAGCGAGAGGAAGGTGGTGATGACGTCAAGTCAGTACGGCCCTTATGCCTTGGGCTACACACGTGTTACAATGCCTACTATAAAGCGTTGCCAAACCGCGAGGTGGAGCTAATCGCAAAAAAGTAGGCTCAGTTCAGATTGGAGTCTGCAATTCGACTCCATGAAGACGGAATCGCTAGTAATGGCGGATCAGCTACGCCGCCGTGAATACGTTCCCGGGCCTTGTACACACCGCCCGTCAAGCGATGGGAGCTGGGGGTACCTAAAAACTTCACTTGTTGAGGTCTAAGGTAAAACCGGTGACTGGCGCTAAGTCGTAACAAGGTAGCCGTACCGGAAGGTGCGGCTGGATCACCTCCTTTCTAAATATCTCCCCAAAAGGAATATTTAGACCTCAATCGGTGTTTTAATACCGGTTGTTGTAGTGCTTGGCTATTCTTTTAAATTCATACGAGTCGTAATGACGCGAAATGGCAAACCGGAATTCCGAGCCTTTTGTCTTATCGGGAAAGCCGGTATAGAGATATATGGTCCTGAAATTATTATGGATCTTAGATTCTTGAATCGGGCCCATAGCTCAGTTGGTTAGAGCACAGCCCTGATAAGACTGGGGTCAGTGGTTCGAATCCACTTGGGCCCATTAAATCAGAGCTAAGATTTAAGACCTAAGAATGAAACGGGTTATACAATTCCGGTTTCAGTTCTTTGCTCTTAGTCCCGGCCCCTTAGTTCTTCGATCGAAGCGCAGAATTACCCGCGGCTGCCAAGCCCGGGGCAATTCCTTCTGATTTAAGGGGATGTAGCTCAGTTGGGAGAGCACTTGATTTGCATTCAAGGGGTCGCGGGTTCAACTCCCGCCATCTCCACATCATTGAGTTAAAGGAACGCGTTGACACGATAAATTTAAGCCGTACAGGCGCTAAATCTTATAAGCGTAAAACGGCATTGTTCTTTGACAATACAAAGGTAACAACTACAATTGATCCGAGTAACGAGAGAACCGGTAAAACGGTTAGTTTTTTTTGGTCAAGCTACAAAAGGTCTATGTAAGGATGACTAGGTTAGATGAGGCGATGAAGGACGGGGTAAGCACCGAAATATTCCGGGGAGCCGCAAACATGCTTTGATCCGGAAGTGTCCGAATGGGGCAACCCATCACGAGTAATGTCGTGATATCCCCGCGATGAATTCATAGTTGCGGGGAAGCGATACCAGGAGAATTGAAACATCTAAGTACCCTGAGGAAAAGAAATCACAGAGATTCCCCCAGTAGCGGCGAGCGACAAGGGAAGAGCCTAAACCTCCGTCTCGCTTTCGCAAGAAAGCAGCGGTGGGGTTGCGGGACCTTGATATGGGATTGTGTAGGGAAAGCAGAAGCGCCTGGAAAGGCGCGCCGCAGAGAGTGAAAGCCTCGTAAGCGAATTCCCGAAGCACCCTAAAGGTATCCCAAGTACTACGGGACACGGGAAATCCTGTAGGAATCCGGGCCGACCACGGTCCAAGGCTAAACACTACATCTAAACCGATAGCGTACAAGTACCGTGAGGGAAAGTTGAAAAGAACCCCGGTGAGGGGAGTGAAATAGAACCTGAAATCATAGACCTACAAGCGGTGGAAGGCCTATACATACGCCGCAAGGCGTGTGGATGGCTGACCGCGTACCTATTGAATAATGGTCCGACGAGTTACTGTGCGGTGCAAGCTTAACTCCGTATTAACGGGGGCAGGCGTAGCGAAAGCGAGTCCTAATAGGGCGATTCAGTACCGTATAGTAGACCCGAAACTGAGTGATCTACCCATGGTCAGAGTGAAACCTTGCGAAAGCGAGGTGGAAGTTCGAACCCATCAGCGTTGAAAAGCTGCGGGATGAACTGTGGGTCGGAGCGAAAGACTAAACAAACTCAGAAATTGCTGGTTCTCCCCGAAACAATTCTAGGGTTCGCCTCGGGTAATTAAATAGCAGGGGTAGAGTAATGAATGGGTTGCGGGGCCTTACCAGGCTGCTGAACCCAACCAAACTTCGAATACTGTTATTTTTATCCCGGGAGTAAGACGACGGGGGCCAAGCTCCGTCGTCAAAAGGGTATCAGCCCAGATCGCCAGCTAAGGTCCCTAAGAATAGGCTAAGTGGTAAAGGATGTGAACTCGCTCAGACAACCAGGATGTTGGCTTAGAGGCAGCCTCCATTTAAAGAGTGCGTAACAGCTCACTGGTCGAGCGATTTTGCGCCTAAGATGACCGGGGCTCAAGCCTATTACCGAAGCTGCGGATTTGTCCTGCCTTCGGGCAAGACAAGTGGTAGGGGAGCGTAGTCCGACGAGAGAAGTCATACCGTGAGGAGTGATGGACGTCGGACTAGTGATTATGTCGGAATGAGTAGCGAAAACGCCTGCGAGAAACAGGCGCACCGAAAGTCTAAGGTTTCCTGGGGAAGGTTAATCCGCCCAGGGTTAGTCGGTCCTAAGCTGAGGCCGTTTGGCGTAAGCGATGGATGATCCGTTAATATTCGGATACCGGCTGGATGGCGTTAAAACCAATGACGTGACGCGGAAGGTTAGGGGCGGCGCAGTGTTGGATGTCTGCGTTTCTGTATCCGCAAGGGTATGGAGGGATCCCGCGGTTTCCAAGGGAGAAGTGTTCTGATACCATGCCGCCGAGAAAAGCGTTATTGGGAGTCGTCCGGTCGTCCGTACCGTAATCCGACACAGGTAGACCTCCAGAGAATGGTAAGGTGCTCGAGATAACTCTCGTTAAGGAACTCGGCAAAATAACCCCGTAACTTCGGGATAAGGGGTGCCCCGATCAGAAACGGTCGGGGTCTCAGTAAAGTGGCCCGGGTGACTGTTTAGTAAAAACACAGCACTCTGCAAACTCGAAAGAGGACGTATAGGGTGTGATACCTGCCCGGTGCTGGAAGGTTAAGGGAATGGGTTAGTAATCGTGAGATTGCGAAGCTTTGAACCGAAGCCCCAGTGAACGGCGGCCGTAACTATAACGGTCCTAAGGTAGCGAAATTCCTTGTGGGGTAAGTTCCCACGCGCACGAATGGTGTAACAACTTGGGCGCTGTCTCAACGAGGGACTCGGCGAAATTGTAGTGGCGGTGAAGATGCCGTCTACCCGCATCAAGACGAA
>Ga0209340_1001048_pt1 | contig 22718 bp, 22 predicted proteins | sample EPASupsiteSAE323_FD_187266 | JGI IMG/M metagenome (GOLD analysis project Ga0209340, IMG submission 187266) | Bioremediated contaminated groundwater from EPA Superfund site, New Mexico - Sample SAE3-23 (SPAdes) (version 2) | ecosystem: Environmental > Aquatic > Deep subsurface > Groundwater >... | reverse complement strand
TACACATTTCTTAGAATCATTACAGCCATATTTAGGAATTGTTGGAGGAGGATTAACTACCTTAAAACAACCAACCTTACAGGTCCATTCATCAGCATACTTACCATTAGCATCTATGGCACATTTACCATCTGCTTTATTACAGGAATACTTAGTAGATGGTTTCTCTGGATTAACACATTGTTTGTTACAATCAGATAGATTACTCCCCTTGGTATTAGCCTCACATTTCCATAATGTTGTATTACAAGAATATTTAGGTTCTGGAGCCTTACATATACTAGTACAATCTGATTCTTTGGTATACTTCCCTCCCATAGTTACCTTACATTGTCAGTTAGTAGTATCACAGGTATATCCCTTAATACATCCAGTAGTACAGGCATCCTTACCAAAGAAGGATCCACTGCTATCATAACTACATTTCCAGGCATTCTGGTCACAGGTATATTTAATACATTTGGGATTGAAGTTTCTATTCAACCCTTCGCTATACTTATCTTCTTTAGGATTACATTGATTCTTTCCGCAGGTATTTACTAAACTACATGTATATTGTTTTGTGTCACATTCATAATGAGGATTAGATTCCCCTGTTTTACCACAACAATCAGCATCAGAACTACATCCATTAGTCCCACATTCATATGATTTAACACATTTCTTATCTACACATTTAGAAGATGGATAGTTAGGAGCAGATGGAGGGCAATTAACACACTGATCATCTTTAACACACCCCTTGTAATCTCCTCTTCACAACCCTTGAACTCAGTTTTTACATTTATCTTGAAATGTAGTACCATCAGCACAAACTATCTTACCAAAAGGATTTTTACCGCATACCATACCCAACCCAGAATCATAACAGCCACAGCTTGAAGCATAAAGCATACATTTCATTTTTCCATCTTTTGCATCCTTTGCACAATAATTAGTAGAGCAAGCACAATCACACACTTTGTTTTTTCCACAACAAGTTTCTCCCGGGCATGCTGCACAAAAGGCATCTCAGGTTGTTCACACTTCTCCGTAAAATTCTGGCCCCTTAGAAGGATCTTCTGGGTCATATTTATCGTTTCTATCCCCTGTTTTCTTTCCTAATGGTGGATCATCTGAAGTATCTTTCATTTCGGTACATTTATCTGCTAACGCGACATTAACAATCAAAAAACACGTTAGGCATAAAACGAAAATAGTTAGAAATCTTTTCATATTAGTATATATTATTAACATTCATTAATACAACTATGATAACATATAATAATACAAAAATCAAGATTATGGCCAGTAAATAATCATTACTTGTATTTACTGGCCATAAACAATTACCAAAGTTCATTAAAAATCCCCTTGGCTTTAATTTTAATCTCTATTCTAGATCTATTTGGATCGTTAGTCCCGATCACAATGCGACCAACTATCTGCTTCGGTAAGGATAATGTAATATCTTTATTAATTATTGTAACCCTAACTTCTTCTTGTACGCCAGCATCAATACTACCTTCGTTAGCACCCATAGAAATCCAGTCTGATCTTTCAAGAAGTTTCCATTTTAAAACATCGTTTCCAGTATTTCTTATGGACATTAACATCGAAGTATCGTATCCCATATCAATAATATTGTTATTTTCTACGGTTTGTGGTTCAAAAACAATCTGGGGTTTTTTAACAACATCAAGCAGCTTAGTTTCTGGCGGTCCAAATGATATGTCATAAAGATAGTCACTATTAATGGCAACAGATTCACTTACTGTACTACCTCTTAACAAATTATTAATGTTACCGCTTAAAACGAAAGCATAAAAATATCTTCCCAGTCTTTCTATATTCAAGTTGTTTTTATTGTTGACGTTAAATCCCAATATCCCTATCCTTTTGATATAATCAGGGCTAGAAAAGTCCTCGAACTCCTCCAAAGTTATCTCGCCGTTATAATTATCGACGAGACCATTTTTGTCGCTGTCAGACCAAATGGCTCTATACAATGTATCATAACTTGTACCCTTATAATTATCAAACACATTAATAGGTTCTTGAGTTTTATATCCTACAAAACAAAAAGATTGCTGGAAGGTTTTCTTATGATTCTCTTTATTTAATCCTCTATCAGGAGCATATTTAGGTTGCATGCTACTATCTGTGTCATATAGGGTAATTGGATTAAATCCATAATTCTTTACTTCCTGTCTATTTCTTTCCCCATATTCTGACCCGTCAACTGCTGGGTCTATACAGCCTGAACAAAACTTATTAAAACGAGGATATTTGCCAAACGGCCTTACTATCTCAATGAAACTATTAGCCAAATCCAATTCTTTCCATTCTATATCCAGGGAGCTATCCACTATACGACTCATAAAGAAATCTGGAATTCTATCAGAATCATCATCAAGATTCCAATAAAACTCATCTGTAGGTTGATCCATTTTTGTCTTGACGCCTTCCCACATTGCTTCATAACCATAATCTATGGTATATTGAGCTGCAAGAATTGAAAAATCAAAGCTCTGTTTGATTGTTTTAAGCAATGCCTTAACTCTGTTCGCTTTGTTGGGGATGTTTTTTTCTTCTAATGATATCATTTGTATATCATAAGTGGAAAGTCTTTCCGCAACATAATTGGCGTATAATTGTTTGTCAGAAGCACGTCTTACAAGAACAAGATACTTTACTTTTTCTTCTCCGAAAGCAAAAAAGCTTAGGGAACTAAAAAACAAAACAAAAACAACAAAAAGTACCGAAATTCTTCTTAATATCATTTTACCCCTCCTTTTTGGGATATTCAATTAAATTCAACGTTATTTAAACACAAAAACTATATCATATATAATAGATCTAATTTTAGAAAAATATTAAGGTCCAAACCTTAAATTATGGTGTAATTATACCACAATTTCCAAAAATAGTCAAGCCAAAGACTGAGGCTCAATTAATGAAAGAAAATTGACATCTTCACCCTCTTTTGGGCGATTGCTATAAGTTCTTTATAAATATTATTTGATTGTATGGTTATTTTGCTTAACATGTAGTTAAATTAGTTGTTCTGTATTAGTTATTTATATTATATCATACTTTCTTATATTTCGCAATAATAGGCATTACATTCTGCCCTTATTACCCCTAATAACGATCTATGATAATAGGATCAGTATATTCTTTAAATACGCTCTCCACCTTATATAGATTAAATCCGTGAAGAGATCATAGCATATGCCTTTTCTCTAATTCAGGAAGGATAGTATTTAATGTTTTAATCATAACCACTAAAAAGCCATCAAGATCATTTTCAAAAGAGTCATTTCATAAATTAGAGAAAAAATCTGTCAATTTCATCTCTTGGTTGTTATACAATACAACCAAACTGTCAATATCAGGGTTACCTACATAGCTGTTAATTGTTAATTCTTTTTTAATTGTCTCTTGATTTAACAATACCACGGTCAATATTTCTTGTAAGTAATAAATCAATGATGGCAAAGCTATCTTCTGTAAATCTGAATTATTATTAATTTTATCATGTAATATAAAATGAGATATCTCGTGTACAATGGTTATTAATGCAGCATTATCATTCTTTTCTTGACCTGATAGATATCCTAAAATAGAGTAGAAAATCACGTCATTGTTAAAGGGAGAAAACGGTAATATAGTTGGTATTATTTCATAGCCATCAAAACTATCTTGCCAAGTATAATTCATATATTTCCCCAATAAACTGATCGTATTATCTATTCGATCATTATTAAGTTTTTCTATTAAAAAAGTCTTTATAATCTTTTCTATTTCTATTGAATGATTTATATAAAAATTATTCACAAAGTCGCTTATAATTCCTCTACCATCACTTTCATCGTTTACATTATCAAGTCTAGTTTTTAACTCAGAAAAAACATTAAATATTAACGTTTTATTCTTTTCAAAATTATAGTTTTTTTGTATATATATTTTTTGAAAGAATAAATCAGCATCATTTTTAATGATTTTATCAATATTGTTTTCCAATTTTATAAAATGTGTGTTCATGTTATTAATTATATCATATTTCTTATTATTTAACAACAATTCGTTATAAATAATAAAAAGGGGTGAGATTTCTCACCCCTTTCAAGCCCAATTTTATGGGTTTTACTTGCACGCGGAACACCAACAGTCATTACAATCACATGCACAATTGCATGCTGTACATTTATCTGTTGATTGACTAGAACCAGATGAAACGTTGACAGTGGGAGTTAAACCTATCGGCAAATCTTTTGGTATAACTTCTGTCAAATGTATCAACGAGATCAGGTTGTCCATTTTACACCTCCTTTCATTTAAGAATTTCGTTTGGCTTGTAAACAGCCCATCTCAAAGGGCACCCTCCTCCACAAGCACTATACCACTCACAATCACGACATTTTAATGACGGATAACAAGATAGGGCATCATAGTATTTAATGTTTTGTGGACAATTTAAAAAGTTTAACAATGTCTCGGCATCATAAAAATCTTCTTTGTATTTACCAATGGGATAATCAAATAAAGAATTACACATCTGCAATTTACCGTCGGTATTGAAAATAACGGCATTTCTTTTTATAATCTGGCAAATACTAACAATTTGTCCTTTTTCAATCAAGTCTTTAATAAAGTCTCTTGGCCATAGACAAAAAGGAATCGACATTTCAAAAATGATATGGTTAGTAATTTTGTATATCTTTTCGTAATCTCTTAATATATTGGAAATCAACTTTTTTGGAGGAACCATATAATTGCTTTTAGCTTTTCCGTTCTCGAATACTGTAGAGCAGAAGTCTATTTTAATACCCTTAGCCCCACAATCGATGGCAAATTGTACTATTTCAGGAAGATTATTTTCGTATAGTGTATTGTAGGTTAGACTTATGGCAGAGTCAAAATTGCTACAAACCCTAACAATGCCTTTTTTGAGATCATCAAATTTATCGCAACCAATACTATCTTTCAGTTGTTTTTGATTGCCTGCCTTTAACGATATACCGACTAAATCGTTGGGTGACTTCTTGTATTTTTCGAAAAAATCATCATCGGCAAATCTCAAACCATTAGTAGGCATTGTCGTTCTGATTCCTTGATCTCTGCAAAATTGATTATATTCAAAAATCGGATTCCAAAGTGTTGGCTCTCCACCAATTATTGTTATTTGCTTAACTCCAGCGGTCTTCAAAATATTGGTCAAATCTTTTGCAAGTGAAAAACTCATTTCGTCCTCTTGCTTGTACTCTGTCCCTTCTGCATAGCACCAAGGACACCTAAAATTACATTTTCTATTAACCGTTAACCAAGCCCCTGCTATAACTCTTTTAGATACATCCATCATTTCCCTCCAATTTAAATTAATTATGCTCTATTTCATAATAAAAACTTTCTAGCAAGCCAAACATTCATTCTTATTCTTTATTTTTGAAAGTCCTAATTCGTATCGTTTAGTATACCACAGTTTTCAAAAATAGTCAACATAAAAAATGGGGCATAAAAAATACCCTATTAAGGGGTATTTATATAATTAAATAGACATATTTTTTAGTGGAGCGGCGAACCGGGCTTGAACCGGCGACCTTCTCCTTGGCAAGGAGACGTTCTACCACTGAACTACCGCCGCAATGTTAGCCTAGATTGGCTGCAAGCAGTTACTCATTAGCTAACGTATCTAATTTACCATTTTTTATCTTTAAAATCAAGTCCTTCCCCTAGGGGGCTTGCTTTTTAATCAAAAATTTGGCAAACTATACAGGTATACAAAATTAACCAAACTTAGACATATATTATGACCCAAGAAGATATAAAAAAATTCCAAGACAGATTAGTAGCCGAAAAGGAAAAACTAGAAGCACAATTATCTAGCTTTGCCACAAGAGATGGCAAGGAATCATTTAATTTTGATTCTCGTAAGCAAATAGTAGGAGATTCTCCAGAAGATGATGTTCTAGAAGAAGAAATGCTCATGAGAAATATAGCTGTAGAAGATGCCCTGGAACAAAGATTAAAAGAAGTTATGGAAGCATTAGCAAAGATAAATAAAAATGAATTTGGTGTTTGTGAAAGATGTCATAAAGTAATAGAAGAAAAAAAATTAGAAGTTAACCCAGCGTCAGACTTCTGTATTTCTTGCAGTAAGATTGTTTCCCAAAAAGGAATTTAAAAATAGATAGTATTACAACAAGAACATCGGATTATCCGATGTTCTTGTTATTTTAGCCCATAATTATCTTCAAAATACTTTAATAATTCGGTAGTAAATTTTTCTTCAATATTAGGGCATACCTCTAAGGTATAATTCATTTTAGCGGAATTATTAAATCTGCCAATGGTTTTCAATTTTTCCAGCTGTTTTTTATCTAGTTGGTCTATAATTTGATCTGCTAAATTATCAGAAATTAATCTACATATTTTTAATATCTTTCCCCTATGTTTTCAAGGTATTTGTCTTAAAGCTTGTTTTAGGTTCATAGTTGGTTATTTATTTCTTTTCTTTTTTGTACCCATCCCCCCACTTAGCTTTTTTATCAATAGCATAATCCATTATATATTTTAATGAATTATTATATAGCTTAGATAAGTTACTTCATAAAGACATGGATATAGAACTAATGCCTCCCCATATAGCTAATTTATTCAGTCTTCTGTTTTCACGTCTTTCCTCAACTTTTTTCTTACTGTCTTTAGCTGCTTTTTCTTCAGCTGTTGGTGTATGAACTCCAATTATTCTTTCTCCTGCGATTAATCAGCTCATAGACTTTTCTTTTTTTGACTCCGGAGATTTTGTATATATATTATATATTTCAATTAAATTTGCGTATTTTGTAGAATCTAGATGTCCATAGATATCCGTACCATCCTCAAAATCTTCTGAGTCCGGTGTAATATTATCAGTTAATTTTCCAATAATATTGCATATTTTGGACAATTTATTTCTGCTTATTTCTGTTTTTTCTTGTTTGTTTTTTAAACTATTCTCTCTTTTCTTTAGAAATTCATAAAATCCTTTTAACGCACCGTAGTAATCTAATGATTTTAAGTCTTCATCTTCGCCTTCGTCCATGATTTCTAATTCTTTTAGCACATTTCATAGCAATTCGTTACTAAAAGAGATAGTTCCCTTCCCCTCCTTCTTCCCCTTTTCCGTTTCCAATGGTTCATTATCTGGGAGTATTTCAACGTTTTCTTTTTTTTCATTAGAAAACCTTTCTTTTTTTTCTTTGTGTTCCCGTACTTCTTCTTGGTTCATGGGCTCTAATGATCAACGTAATGCTTCTGTTGTTTGTTCTATCACGTATTTCATCTTTCTCATTGCGTACCCCTTATCCATTAATTCGTTTTGTATAGCTGCCAATTCAATCATAGCATAGTCTGTAAGTCGTTTATATCGTTTATCTGCTATAGTAGAAGTGTTTTTGTCATAAATGTATTCTCTTTTCCCCGCTATGATAGACATAGCTTCATTATATAACGCTGTATCTTCATAGCGATAATGGGTTTTAAGTTTATTCTTGTATTCAAAAGCAACTTTTTCTATCGGCATTTTATTTAATTCGTCTATATCCCATGTTTCCGTAAAGTCTTTTTTGTTTTCTTTTGGTTTAGCGGCATTCTCAATTTTCTTAATATTAAATTTAACCCCATCTTTAGTTAAAACAAAGTCGCTAATAATATCAAACCCTAATTCGTTTTTAAGCATAATTCTGTAGGCTGGTAATTGATACATAAAATGTTCTTCAGATTCTTTCAGATTCTTTATATCCATTTTAATTTCTATATTATTCTGAGATTTTGTTAGTGCTTCTTTTAGATTATTTAACATATTGTCATGAGTAATCCCTTCTACGAATGTTCCTCTTATTGGGCTTCAGAATTGTTCAGAATATTTTTTATCTTCAACTTCATTGTTTTTCAAATATTTTGATAACAATTCATCCGTTTTTGTATCACTTTCTGGCTTTTTATTTTCACGTTGTTTTGTGTTAGGAGCTATTTTGGGGTCACCAGTAGTATGGTTAAGGGGGACCTCCTTTTTATCATTTTCTTTCACCTCAGTCTTTATAGGATTCTCAGGTGCCAAGTTAGGAGCTATCTTAGTTTCGATTTTGGGCTTAGGAGATATTAATTTTTCATCCCCAGACTCTTTAAACACGCCATTAGGATCGGATTCTTTTCCAGAGCATACTAATATTCCCTTTTCGGCAATAGAAAAAGATCCGTTAGGGTTTTTAGTTAGCCTAGTTAATTTTTTAATCCCCCTAATTGTTTCTAAGTATATAAGTGTCTTACCATTTATCTCTTCTTCTTCATAGGTATAAGTGAATCTAGACGCATTATATTCAAGAGCAGGAATCATATAATAATTGTTTTTATCAGTTTGATACAGATATTGTGTAGTATAATTTCCAGTTACGATATAGTTGTTCTCGTTGAACTCCAAAAATTTTAGTTGGTTTTCTACCTGGAGCACTCCTCATTCCTTTTGGAAACTTTCTCAGTTTGCCTTTGTAACCCCCCCATTCGTTATTAATAATTCATTTATTTTTTTTGTTATTTTTACTGCATCCGGATCGGATTCTTTTTTTGTAGCTGTTACTTCTTTTTTATTCCCTAATTCCTCCTCTCCTCGTAAACTTTTATAAAAGCTTTCCATTTCTTTTTCTAAAAGATTAGAATTAATAATATGTATTATTGTTTGGATTCCTCCTGGGGCAGTTTTAAAATCAGTAATTGCTAACCCCAATTTCTCCGCCAACAATCTATAAGCAGAAATCTTTAATAACTCTTTATGATCGGGATTTCTTAGATATTTAGGGTAAAATTTTAAATTCATTTTGCCATTAATTTGTACTGATTCAAATATGTCATTTTTCATTTCGTTTTCTATTTCCCGTGTGTTCTCTCCTTCTTGCTTTATAATATCTCAAAATTTTTCATTATTCTCTACATCCCTTTCTTTATTAGGTGATAACAGTTTCATTTGCTCATTCAGTTCTTCTTTATTTGTTGGCTTCTTTTTTGTAGAGAATTGTGCATCATTAGAAATATTATCTAGTGAATTTATACTTCTCTTGTCTCTATCTCCAAAATTCTTTTTTGACATAATATAAATTTAATTCGGTTATATAATCCTCACCTCCTTAGAAGTTAAAGATTTTAATTTTTTATTCCTAATACTGATTATACCTAATAAAATTAAAGAAGTCAAGCTTAGAGTGTTTCCTAATATATCGATAGGTCCTGATTTGAATTCTAGGGTTACATTTTCCTGATAAGGGAATACTACCATAAAAGAAGGAGAAATTAGATATGGTCCATATGCCCCTTTAACTTTCCAATCTGGGAAGTAAGAAACCTTAACAATATGAGGAGCTAATAAATTAGTAGTCCTAAACTCTATTCTATTATCAGTTTGGTTTGTTATAAACACGCTTTTATTAGTTATCGGTTGAGGATTAGACATTAATTTCTCAATAAAGTTTTTCTCTTTAATATTCTTATAGAATATTATTGGAATATCAAGATTTTTATTCAAATATCAATCAAAAGATTCTTTGATCCAATCTTTTTTCTTAGCTGATAGACTAACTCCTTTATCTGCTATTGTTACTAAACTACTATTGGCTAGTTCATAAACTCCAAAATGCTCAAACTGTTTTAACCTATTCAGGTATTTATTAGCCAGATCATTGACTTCAGGAGTATAGGCTAGGAAATATTGTGTTCCAAATATTTCCAAGTGTTTTATTCCCTTTTCAAAATCAAAAGGAGGATATTCAAAACCAGCAATAGCCGATGACGGTTCCCTAGAGAACTCGGCTTGATTAACAAAATGAAAAGGACCAGTTAAAGAAGATTCAATTAATAATCCTTCGTAGGTAGGATGATTAGTTCAGATAGGAAGATTTTCTAAAAACCTAGGTGTTCCAAATGCATCATAATCTTTATTCCTATACTCCCACATTATTCTTCCAGGGGGTAAGGTTTTTAAATATTTAAAAACATCAATAGCCTCATTTTTAAATGGTGCCTTGGATTCAAATCCTTCATAATTTCATTTTAACCAATCAGGAATATATGTAATACTATTCTTAACGAAAAGAATAGAACCAATAGTTAGAACTATCATACCAATAGCTGTGGCCATTTTGGTATTAAACGATAATTTGATTGATTGCCCTAGTCCGTAAGCTCCTAATAATATATATCCCAAGATAAAAGGAGGTAAAAAGCGGGCATTTAAAATAGTAGAATTATCCAAAGCAAAGAAAATTAAAAAACTCATAACCGTAAACCCCATAACCGCTAAAATTGATTTTTCTCTGTTCTTAATAGCATAAGCTATTCCCAGAACAGAAAAAATTTGAAAAATAGTTAAAGTAGTCGGGAACATTTCATCTAATTTTACAGTCCTAGATCAATGCATAGGGCTGGTATATCCCTGAAAGGCCAAGAAGGGTAAAGCTCAAAAGGCAGTAAGACAAAAAGCAAAAAAGAAAACCCTAAATAAATAAAATAATCTACGCTTGTATTCTGCTTTATTGTGCATTCCCGTAAATATTAAAACAGGAGCAGTTAGCGCAGCGATAACTACAGGTAAGGGGTGGCTAAGAACAATAATAGCTAAAAGAAAAATATTTAAAATTAAATATTTCCTTTCATTCAGCCCTTTTATTAAAAACCCAAGAAAAATAAAGAATAAAGAAAAAGCAAAGGAATAAGAAAATTCTCCAGCTAGAGTGCTAGGAATATTAGCTCCGTAGATAGAAAACTTTTCTAGAAAAATAAAGAACATTCCACCCAATAATCCTAATAAAGGAATTGGGTATTTTTGGTTACAATTCTTTAAACATCAATATAGCGCCAGGGGCAACAAAAAGGTCCCTAATAATGTAGCTATTTTAAAAGCCACATTTAAGGGCATTAAATAACTCATAATTACAGAAATAATAAATACCATAGGAGGATAGAAATACAAAAAAGGAAAACCAGTATATCAATCCATAGATCAAGATTTGATTATAGGGAAAGTAGATTTTAAATGGTATAAGATATAATTATGGGAACCCATATCCCCTCCAGCTACAGTGGTATTTAAGAATATTAAATTCCAAGGTATCATTTTAAAAATTAACCAATAAACCAAACCAAAGATTATAATTGTACTAATTACTTCTCATTTTTTATTATTGAACATATTGATGTTTTTAGATTTTTTAAATCATATTTATGTAATCTTATTTTTAACAAATCTTGTAGCATCTTAATAATATCTTTTATTTTAATAGTTGTTTGAGCATAAATAGCTTCTGGAACATCTATGATATCTACTTTAATCCCAGCTTTATTTAGTAGAAAGAATAATTCAATATCAAATGCAAATCCATCGATAATCGCTATTTTGCTAATTTCCTTAATAATATCAGATCTAAAACCCTTTATCCCGCATTGAGTATCTCTGAAATTAATTCCTAAAATAACTCTTTCACATATTCTAACTCCTCAATGAGTTAAATTCCTAAATCAACCACTGTCTATTCCCCTTCTCTGTCCAGTAATACAAAGATCTCCTTGTTTTAACTTTTCAATTACTTTTTTAACGGAATCTATACCATAAGGTAAATCAGCATCAGTGAATAAGATATAGTCACTCTGAGTATTTAAAAAAGCCTTATGCAGACTATACCCTTTCCCCATATTTTTTTCATTTTTTAAAATAGTAATTGAATTAGAATAATCTTTTAGGATATTTTCTGTATTATCAGTTGCGCCGTCATTAACTACTACTATTTCAATTTCTTTGGATTCTATCTCCTTGTAAAAATAACTCAATGTTGTATCCAAGGTCTTACCTATTAATGAACCAGCCTGGTAGGCAGGAAATACAATTGATATTTTTGGCATGTCTTCACCTTTAAATTAATATATTACAATATTAGCATATTTAAAAAGCTTTTGCAATGGATAAAAACTAGAATTTTCTTTAAATTTGTGATATACTAAAAACATATAAAAATAACAATATATTATGGAAACTAATTTAAAAGTTTGTTTAATAATTCTTGATGGTTGAGGTATTGGCGCCCACGATCAGTCCAATCCGATCTTTTTAACCGGTACCCCATATATGGACTATTTAAAGGAAAACTACCCTTATACAGCCCTCCAGGCATCTGGAATAGCCTCAGGGCTAGCCTGGCTTAAGGAAGGCAGCAGTGAAACAGGGCATTTAATAATGGGTTCAGGACGTATTGTATTCCCTGCCTCATTACGCATTGACGCCGCCATAAGAGATAATTCTTTTTTTGAAGAAAAAACTATTATTAATACCATTAATACTGCTAAACAAAAAGGAGCTGCTATTCATTTCATAACCATGCTTTCTACAGGTGAAGGATATACTAATCCAAGGCATCTTAAAGCCCTTTTAGATTTACTGATGCAAGAACAATTCGATAACGCCTATTTCGATCTTATCCTTGATGGTTTGGACGGAAGAAGTCTACAGGAAGCTAAAGAACTAATAATGGATTTTCAACAAAAGCTTCTTGATCGTAAGGTAGGAAAGATTTCTTCAATCTGTGGCAGGTTTTATGCCCTGAACAAAGATCATAACCCAGAATATATTAATAAATATTTTAATTTAGTAACTCAATCTCAAGGGCAAGTCTTAAAGGCAGAAGAACTACCTTCTTTTCTTGACGAACATTACAAGAACAATATGAATGATGATTTTGTTATCCCTGTAGCCATAACAGACGAAACCTTTCACCCCTTACAGCAGAATGATATCGTTTTCTTTTTTAATGCTAAAAGTAAGCATGAGGCTACAGAATATTTAGTAAATAAATTTCTTGAGAGCAATTATCAAGTATATAGTTTAGCAGAGTATACTAACATTCCCAAAGAAAATATCTGTTTCTTTGAAGAAAAGATAGACAATACCCTATCTCAAATATTATCTAATAACAAAAAGAGACAAATCCGTATCACCGAAGAAATAAAACAAAATCACATTACCAATGTTTTTAATGGATTTCATGGAGCCCCTTTTCCGGGAGAATACTGAACTATAATACCTGGTATTAAATCGCTTCGTTTCCAAGATAATCCAGAAATGATGGCTGGTTCTATTACCGAAAGAACATTACAAGCCCTAGAAGAGAATATCTATGATTTTATTTTAATAAATTATCCTAATGCTGACCAAGCTGGACATAGTGGCAACATGGAAATAGGGCAAAGAATTGTTAAATTTCTAGATGAAGAGATAAAGAAAGTTATTGATTCTGCCTTAAAACAGAATTACTATGTTCTTATTACTGCCGATCATGGTAACATTGAAAGAATGCTAGATCCATTTACTGGCAAGCCAGAATCTTCTCATGACTCAAGTCTAGTTCCCCTATTCTTGATATCTAACCGTTGAAAAGCAAACATGCCCAAAACACCAGGAGATATTAATGCTACCGAGAATCAAGCCACAGGTCTTCTGAGCGATATTGCCCCAACGATATTAGAAATTATGGGTATTATAAAGCCTCAAGAGATGACAGGTACTTCAATATTAAAAAGTTTAAATCTTTTTTAAATGAAAGAACTAGTTAGAAAAAATATTAACAAAGCTCCTGATTCTCCGGGAGTATATAAATTCTTAAATTCAAAAAAAGAAATAGTATATATTGGTAAAGCTTTGAGTCTCAAAAAAAGATTAAAATCATATCTTAAAGAAGAAGGATATAAAAACAAGAATATTCACAGCGAAGCAGTAGATTTAAAGTATGATTTAGTCCAGAATGAAGCCGCGGCATTAATTTTAGAATCTCAACTTATCAAAAAGCATGATCCGAAATTTAATACCATGCTTAAAGATAATTCCAACTATTTTTTCGTAGAAGTAACCAACGACCAGTTTCCTAGAATATTCGTAGTTCGTCAAAAGAAAAATCCCCTTTCCATATATATCGGTCCATTTACCAGTGGAACAATATTAAAGAATATAATTTCTTTATTAAGAAAAACATTTCCTTTCTGCACTTGTTTACATCAACACAAAGGAGCTTGTTTCAATGCCAAAATTCATCTCTGTTCCGATTACTGTTGCAATTCTGAATTAAGTCCAACCAAAAAAGAAATTAGGATGTATAAGAATAATATTAAACACATCATAGATATTCTAGAAGGCAAGATAGAAAAGATAAAATTAAAGCTTAAACAAGATATTAAAAAAAGCATTGCTACTCAAGATTTTGAAGCAGCTGCTAGATCTCGTGATCAAATAATTGCCCTAGAGAATATTTTTGAGCACAAAGAAATAATATCCAATAATTCAGCCTCTAATTTTCTTGCTCTAAAAGAAGATGAGGCAATGAAATCACTAAAAGAAATATTCCATTTAAAACAAAAACCATTTAGGTTAGAAATGTATGATATTTCTAATATATCAGGTGTTTATGCTACCGGCTCCATGGTTGTTTTTCAAAATAATAAGTTCGATAAAAATGAATATCGTAAGTTCAAAATAAGATATACAGAAGAATCCCCTAATGATATAGCCATGCTTAAAGAAGTTCTAACCCGAAGAGCTAATCAGAAATGAACCATACCCAACATTCTCCTTATTGATGGCGGACCGGCTCAGTTAAATATAGCCAAATCAATCTTTGAAAAAAACAAAAGATTTCAAAAAACAAAGATTGGTTCTATGGCTAAAGGGAAGGAAAACCTTTTTGTTGAGAACACCACCAACCATATCCCCTTTAAAGACCTGCCCAATGAAACAAGATTATTTCTTATCTCCCTTCAAGATGAAGCACATCGCTTTGCCGTAGCCTATCATCACTTAGTCTATAAAAAGAGTAATCTAGAAGGAAAAAAATATTAAAAAATACACTGCCTAGGCAGTGTATTTTAGATTATTTCTTAGTAGTAGGAATTGTTATCTTTAGGGTTGTTGTAGTAGTTGTTATACTGGCTAATGGATAAACAAGTTCGGATATTTTATCCCCACCAACATAGCATTTGCCATTAGCATAGCCAAATGGGACCACATAACTCTCTTCTCCCAATCCGCATTCCTGAACTTTAGTTACATATAGTTCTACATTATATTTGTCTTTGGCATCTGCGTCTACTTCCAATCAAAGGATATTCTTAACGGTATCTTCAATTTTTTTCGTTTTAAAATCTTCAATTAAAGCTTTACAATGAGGGCAATCTTTAGAATGGAAAATTAATATTTTATCTTTCAAATCTGCCTTGGTTGTTACTGTAGTGTTAGTTACCTTACCGGCACCGGGAAGCATAAATAAAATATATGTTCCGTAACTTCCTAGTAAAAATATCCCCAAAACTACAAATACCCATACTCTCTTTGATTTTTCTTTCATATTCTTAATTTAATTATTTTTTAAATAGACCTCTTTCTTTTTACAATCTACGATTACAGTATATCCGAACTGAGAAAACAATCCTATCCCAGCCAAAGGCATACCATTAGAAATTAATACCGGGACCGTTTTAGTTATACCTTCTATCGTAGCGCTTATAGCAGCTATCGGTACACTTATTGTTTGTCCATTAGCCATCTGTACAAAAGAAATACCCATTGGATTTAATCCTAGATAGCTAGCGATCTCGGGAGTTACCTGAAGATTTCCCGTAAAACCGGTATCTAAAACAAACGCTATTGTTTCCACTAATTTATTTTGTTTTAAGATAATTGATATTAACGGAATATTGTCTATGAATGTTCCTTCATGCATAGCTAGTTATTTATAAATGACCTAGCCATTCTTTCAATCGTATCAAAACCTATCCTTACCACAAAGAATATTTTATCAGGATGGCTTATTTTGGCTAATTCCATAGCTTCACTACTTGTATTTCCTAAGTATACATCTTTGCTATCAATATCAATAGCAAGGAATTTCCCTTTTTCTGTATCTTCGTATTGTGACTTTATTTGTTCGTATATTTTGGCACCCTCATCTGCAATATGTTGGATATTGAATCCCCCATTGCTTTTATCAGTTTCCATATTGAATATATTTAGTTATTTTTAATGTAATTGAAGTATACCATATCCTTTATTCAAAATCAAATCTTAAAGATATTAGTGCCGAAGATGGGATTCGAACCCACAAGACCTTACGGTCGCTACCACCTCAAGGTAGTATGTTTGCCAGTTTCATCACCTCGGCATAAAAATACCCCGTCTGCCTCAAGGCAGGCAGGGTATTTATAATCTTATTCAGTTTTAGATTCCTCTGCTTTTGTTTCTTCTATTTGTACTTCTTCAACTGGTTCTTCTGCAATTTCTTCTATTTTAGCACTTCTTGTTCTAAATTCTTTCTTTAAAGCGGATTTAGTTTCACGTACTGATTTTTCTCTGATATAATACAATTTTGCTCTTCTAACTTTTGAAGCCTTCATAACTTCAAAACTAATAATATCAGAAGATAACATTGGAAGAGTTCACTCTGTTCCGATACCATCTAAGATTCTACGGACAGTAAAATATCCCCCCATTTCTGCTCCATGTTTTTTAGAGATAACTAACCCTTGAATTGTCTGGGTTTTATCTTTATTCTTATCTTTAGTCTTTTCTTTTAATCTCATAACGATCTTGACAGTACTTCCTACCTTTACCTCCGGAAGAGTGGATTTGTACTTGTTCTTTAAGATCTCGTCTACTTTGCTAATATTCATCATACTTTCTTTAAAATTTGTTTAAATATTGACTGTGGTTTACATTTCTATAGATTAACATAATCTAGACATTTTTGCAAGTCCCCAGGCAAATCAGCCCCAAAAACCATCTTTTCTCCATTTCATTCGAATTCTAGCTTTTTGGCATGCAAAAATTGTCTTGATAAAGGAAAGTTCTGGTTAATCTTATTAGACCCATATTCTCTATCCCCTATTATAAAATTAGATAGGGCGGCAAAGTGGACTCTGATTTGATGAGTTCTACCTGTTTTAGGATAAACCTCTAAAAGAGATGTTTCTTTGAATTCATTTAATACCTTGTATCTTGTTATAGCCTCAACAGAGTCTTCTTTATTCTTTAAATCAACCTTAACCCTGTTAAACTTCTGCAAAGACTTTCCTAATGGTATATTAATTTCCCCAGTATGTTCTTTCATTTTCCCATAAATTAAGGCAATGTATGTTTTTTGGATTAAATGATTTTGAAACATTTCTTTTAATTTATTAAAGGAATCATTATTTTTAGCTATTAACATAACCCCAGAAGTATCTTTGTCTAACCTATGTACTAGCCCTGGTCGTAACGGATTATCTCCTACATTAATTAATTCTTTGTTATAGGCGATCAATCCATTAACTAATGTATTAGTATCAGTCATTCGCAAGGGGTGGACAGATAATCCTGCTTGTTTATTGATAACTATAAAATCGTTATTCTCAAAGAGAATATTTAATTTAATTTTTAAATTAGGTTTTAATGTTTCTGGTTCTAGGTTCCAGTTAGCTATAACTGTCTCCCCTTCTTTTAACTTGTATGATGGTTTGACGATTTTTTGATTATCGATAATAACACCTTCTTTTTTAATAAAGTGTTCTATTTGGCTGCGGCTAAGATCAGTAAATTCCTTTACTAATACCTTATCCAATCTCTGCTTATTTTTCGTAATATCAATTTGTATTTCCATAATGTATTTTTAAAAATTTACCCCGCATGACAGATTCATATTATTTAGAAAGCATGCGGGGTGTTAGTGTAGAAATGGAGATTTGGGTAGTTTTCAGAATAGTCTGAAGAAGCTATAGATGCACAGCATAAAGAAATCTGCCATATCTGAAATCATCCTAAGCAGACAATTTCTAGTTGACAATCTGTGATTTTTTGCTATACTTATGCCCACGATTTGGAAGAGAGATTCTTGATTTAAAGCTAATCGAATGAATCTTTCCAAAATCCACTCGTAAAATGGATCTTTTCTAACCAATATTATGGCTAGATCAGAAGTATTCGTTTCCAGGATATCCTTTATATGGAAGGTGGTAGATATAATATCCTTTTTAGCTCGGCTTACAAAAGGATTTATTTCTCCTAGATCGTCACTACCAAAAGGGGGGGCAATAACGAATTTTTTGTTAGAGTTTAACCTTTTCCAGAGCTCTTTCATTCTGCCCGAAAACGAGCCATAAGTAATAGCTATCACTATATTATAGGGTATCAAAATAGACATTTTTTTCTCCTTTCTAAGAAAATTATAGTAACCAAAACTTTAAGATACATATTTTGCATAGAGAATTCTATACAATGTAAAATATACCATATTTTCTAGTTTTTGTCAATTGTGGGCAATACAGGGCTCGAACCTGTGAAACCTCTGCAATGTCAATGCAGCGCTCTAACCAACTGAGCTAATTGCCCTTAGTAACTAATACATACTATCAAATTTATTCTTTTCTTTCAAGTATTCCCGGAAAATGTATAGGTTTTAAGGCTAAAATGGCAATTCAGGCAGACATAAATCCAGCTATAATTCCCAATAATACATCCCCTGGTCAATGCATTCCATTATATATCCTAGATCATCCCATAATTAAAATAAAGAATAAGGAAGGCCAAAGAAAAGGATTGCTGAGTACTAAAGCAAATAATATAGAAGAAATTAAAGAAACATGACTTGAGGGTATAGTACTATCTGTTTTGATGACCCCTAAGATATGAGCATTTTCCAAGACTGTATATGGTCTTGGAACAAATATTAAATTCTTAGAGAAAATATCAACTAATACAAGATTAATCAAAACGGCTAAAATAATTAAAATTAATGTTCTAGTTTTATGAATAATGCGAGGAGACAACAAAACAAATAATAAAATACCAAAAATAACAATTCCTATAAATAAATAGCTACTGATAATAGTAGAAACTACATCTAAGAACGAACTTCTATTACCATTTATTAAATTAAAGAAAAAGGTATTCATAAGATTATCTTAGTGGGCGCGGCAGGATTCGAACCTGCCACCAATTGTGTATAAGACAACCGCTCTACCAAATGAGCTACGCGCCCGTATTTTATACTACTTATACTTGTCTTCCACTGCCTTTATAGACGATAGAACTATTCTATCTATATTCACATCATTTATATTTACATTGCATGTACCATGGCCAAAACATCCTTTATGATTAATATTTGTAGTTAAACTATTCTTAATATATGGTTTATAAAAATGTTTCAAGGGAATATTAATCAATTTTGACCAATATAGTAATTCTTTTCTAATATTCATATCAGAATATAAATGAAGCTGGATTCTTACTTTTTCTTTAGATATCCGGAGTGATTGGGTCGACCAATAAATAAAGAACTTTATAATGGCAGGGTTTGTGTTGGACAAACAAATTCGATCATATTTAGATTTTGATCCCTCCCCTCAATAAAGGAATAGTCCGGCGATAAAAAGATTATGGTTGTTTATGGGGAATATCATCTTTTTCTGTTTATCATAAGCTATTTTAAATTTAGTATCTTTTTTCTCCCGCATCGTTGTTCGATATCTCTCTATTCTGGTAGCATTATGATAGCTAAGCTTATCTATTTGTTCATAAGTAAGAGGATAATCATGTAATCAATCGCTAAGAGTACTTTTACTTATACCTAACACTTTTTTAATCTCACTATAGCTTTTTCCTTGCTTCCTTAATTCTAATGCTTTTTGATGTTCAATAAACCTAGCCATATGATAAATCGTCTATAAGTTTATATAGTTATATACTATCAAATTTTTTCATATTTGTAAATACAAATAAAAAACCTTAGTTTTTAGGTAAAAACCAAGGGTTAATATAGACAGAATAATTTTCTCTAGATACTCTTCTTTAAAACTTCTAGAGAACTCATGGGATCAGGAGAATTAAAGATAAAGGATCCTGTTACTAAATAATCAGCTCCTGCCAAAACTGCTTTTCTGCCAGTTTCTATATTAATCCCTCCATCGATTTCAATTATTGTTTTGGGATATTTCTTCTTTAAGTCTTTAATTTTATCTAAAACATAAGTCTCGAATTCCTGTCCTGAGGGTCCCGGTATAACTCCTAGCATTAAAACAAAATTAACCTTATTCATGTATGGGTAAAGCTCGCTATTAGGGGTTTCAGGACATATAGCTAATCCTAGTTCAATGTTATTCTTTTTGGTTTGGGTATATAGTAAATTAAAATCCTTGATAGCTTCTAAATGGGCAATGATTCTTTTGGGTTTTAAAAATATTCAATCTTGTATTGATTTCTCTGGATTATCAATCATTAAATGGACCTCTAGTGGATTTTTAATCTTTAGCATTTTAATCTTGGCGATATCATAGAAGTTTTTTCAAGCTGTAAAATGACCATCAGCAGCATCTAACTGAATTCACCCTTTATGCTTCTTGATTAATTCTAGAGTTTTTTCTAAACTCTTTAAAGTCTTAACATTCAAAACTGGAATTATTTCTGCCATAGCTAAAGTTTAGTTATTTTTTTCAACTTCTTTTATATCTTCGATTCGACGAACATATCTTTCTTTATCGTCAAAAGAGGTTTTAAGAAAAGTTTTTAAAATTTCTTTTGCGGTATCAAAATCAACGATATCTCCTCCTAAAGCTAGAATATTGGCATTATTATTTGAGCGAGCTTTTTCTGCCATTAAGACGTTACTAGCCTCAACTGCCATAATCCCATCATGTTTATTGGCTAGTATGGCACTTCCTGTCCCCGTTCTACAAATAATAACCCCTTTGTTATTTTCTAAATCTTTCTCAACCTCGCTAACTACTTTTTCCGTGAAATCAGTATAGTCATCATCCATATTTAATTCAAAAGCTCCAACATCAATGAATTCAATATTTAATGTAGCTAAATATTCTTTTAATTTTTCTTTGAGGCTAAATCCCCCATGGTCTGCTCCGATATATATCATATATTTAATTTAGATATTATTAATATACCAGATTGTCTGGTTTTTGTCCACTCAAAGATTGTATTACGCCGTTAACTGCCATATCAGACATTTTTACCCTAGCTTCCATAGAAGCAGCTGCAGTATGTGGGGTTAAAATAACATTCTGCAATTCAGTTAATCCTGGTGTTAAATTTGGTTCATTTTCAAAAACATCCAAACAAGCTCCTCTAATAATCTTGTTTTTCAAAACATTAACTAATGCTATTTCGTCAATCACAGCTCCTCGACAGGTATTAATTAAATAGGCAGTAGGTTTCATCATCGCTAACTTATCAGCATTAATTAAGTGTTTGGTAGCCTCATTTAATGGTACGTGTAAAGAAATGATATCACTGGTTTTTAATAAATTATCTAGACTAGGATCAAATTCAATATTACATTCTTTTTCCCAATCCTCTCTTCTCACTATGTCATAATATTTAACTTTCATTCCAAATCCATTAATAGCCATCTTGGCAGTTAAGCTACCAATAGCTCCTAATCCAACGATTCCTAATGTATTGTTGCTAATTTCATCCCCTAACATTAATTGAAAATCAAATCCAGTATATTTGCTATCCCTAATAAACTGATCACTTTCAGTGATTCGATGACAAATATTCAAAATAAATGCCATAGTATGTTCTGCCACACATAGGGCATTAGATCCAGAAGCATTGCATACAAAAATTCCTTTGCTTTTAGCATAATTGACATCAACATGATCAAATCCAGCCGAAGCACAGGCTATAACTTTTAAATTAGGAGATAAATCTATTATCTCTTGATCGATCCTGTCTCCCACTACGGTAATAATAGCATCACTATTAGCGGATTTTTCTTTTAAAATATTCCTATCTAGTATTGATCCTTCCCCACCAATAACTATTTCATACCCCAAGTCAATTAGGGTCTTTAAGGAAGATTCAATTATTTTTCTTGTAATAAATATTTTCATATTATTTTTTTAAATCTGTTAATTTAATTTCTATCTGTTGTTCCCCGGCAACATAAGGGGCAATTTGGTATTCTTGGAAATAGAATATAACAGAATCTTTCTTTAAATTGAAATTATTGTAATTTTCTTTTTTAGCCGCAAAACCATCCATAAATAGATCAAATTCTAACCCTTGTTTTTTAAAATAATTTAAAGAAATATCAGCTACCTTATCTAAGGTTGTCTGATCAGGAACGATGTTTTCAAAAGCAATAAGTTTCTTTTGTTTTAAATCATAATTTCGAGTTATGATTAAATGGTTGGGATGAGCTCCTCCGGTGAATAATTCGGTATCAAACTTCAAACTAAATAATCCATCGTTATTATTAACTACTTCGTAGTTGATAAACAATGTATTTTGCCAATTAGGAGAAATAACCTCAGTTCCAATATCTTTTTTGAATTGAGTTATTTGCCCTTGAACGTATGAGTTTATATCTTGATCTATAAAATCAATACTAACTGTGGGGTAAGTAATATCCATAGTATAGTTCTTTCCACCATCAGATATTTTTGCATCCGTAATTACTACCTGAGTTACTCCAAAAGTTGGATTAGTAGTGGCGGTCATTCCTCCTTTCTTAAAAACATTATTGTAGTAATATATTCCCCCAACTAGCAATATTGCTACAAATATGATTATATATATTTTTTTCATATTAGAATATTAGCGATTAATATATTAATAGTATATCATTTTTATTTGAATTTTGCACTATTGACAGGCATTTTTATTTGGTATATCAAAAATTCAT
>Ga0209340_1001046_pt1 | contig 22739 bp, 23 predicted proteins | sample EPASupsiteSAE323_FD_187266 | JGI IMG/M metagenome (GOLD analysis project Ga0209340, IMG submission 187266) | Bioremediated contaminated groundwater from EPA Superfund site, New Mexico - Sample SAE3-23 (SPAdes) (version 2) | ecosystem: Environmental > Aquatic > Deep subsurface > Groundwater >... | reverse complement strand
GGAGCTGCAGGAAAAGGGCAGGCGCAAGGCGGTTGCATACTGCCTTGACAGCGGGCCGTGCGATGCGATCAAGGAGCTTTCCGCGGGCGCGGACCTTATGATTACCGAATGCGGCAACACTCCGGGCGAGGAGAACGACCCCGCGTGGCCGCACATGAACCCCGAGCTTGCGGCGGGCCTTGCCAGGGACTCCGGTGCAAAGTCCCTTGCGCTGACGCACTTTGCGGCGCACAAGTACCCTGCGCTTTCGGACCGCAAGGCCGCACTGAAGGCTGCGAAAGCGGTTTTTCCAAACACCGTCTGCGCAAGCGACGGGCTAGTTGTCGAAGTTTAGAAAACGAAGAAGCGGGAACGAAAAATAAAAAGTTGGAAAAGAAAAAGGGGGATGCGGGCATTCAAGCCCGCCTATTGTTTTACCACTTGTTGTGGAAGTACGCCTTGAACTTGTCGGGCACGTACAAAAACACCGCTGTTGCAAGCGACAGCGAGATGAGCTTGTCAGCAACGTTCACAAGAAGGGTCTCCGCAAACGACGCGACTGCCGCGTTGGGCAGCATCCGGTAGATTGCCTCCTGGATGTATATTGTCGAGCCGTACGTCGGGAACTTTCCGAACGCCATTATGCTGATCGAGAACACGATGAATGTGTTGGTTATTGCCAGCAAGAGTCCCGCAACAAGCAGCTTGGCGGGGTCCTTGAGGGAAATCCAGCCGTCCTTGTAGAGCATCCAGGTTGCGAACGCGACCCATATGCTTGAGAACGCCCACACCCACTGCGAAGTGCCCCAGGCGAAGTACGCCATGGCGACGTTGTACAGCACGCCTCCTGCGACTCCCGCCCAAAGCCCGGCGACCATCACCGCAAGGGAAGTGGCCCAGGTGTCAATGAAGAGGGGGAGCTTGACCGAGTACGTGATTATTGCGGTCAGGTAGTTGAGCACTGCGACGAGAATGACGAACACGAATGCCGCAAGCATCGAGACGTGCATTGCCTTAGACTTCTTCGGTGCAACTGCTGGCGACGCCTTGAATACTGCCGCGTTCCTTGCGCGCACTATCTTCTTGGCCCGCGATGTTTTTCTTGCCTTTACGGCCTTGGATCTCTTAGCCATGTTCCCAATTCCCTCTTCAAACCCTATTGGCGGGTTTATTCCTAACGGGTTAATTTTGCGTCCTTTATATCAGTTGTCAATCCGGCCTTGCCGGGCGGGTGGCTGGATTGCCGCTCCCGCCGCAGCATTGGTGGGAAAATAGTGGGATTTATATATTTTTGCGGCCTAGATTGATAATCCAACTCTTACGGGGTGCAATGAATGGACGAATCGAAGCAGACTTTTTCAGGCAAGGGCGGTCCAGTTCATCTCAGCACCCGCACAGCAGCGCAGGCTTAAGCTTGCGGTGCCCAAAGGAAAGCTCTACGACAAGGTAAGCAGCCTCCTGTCCGAGGCCGGCCTTGGCCTTTCCCAGAACGGACGCAACTACCGGCCAAAGTGCGCGGACTTTGAGGTTGAAGTCAAGGTCCTAAAGCCCCAGAACATACCCAAGCTGGTTGAGCTCGGCTCCCAGGACCTCGCTTTCACCGGCTACGACTGGATAGTCGAGGAGGCCGCGCAGGTTACCGAACTGCTTGATACCGGGTTTGACCCGGTCAAGGTGGTTGCTGCAGTGCCTGCTTCGACCAACCTTGAATCCCTGGAAGGCCGGCGCATCCGCGTGGCTTCGGAGTACGAGAACCTGACCAAGAGCTTCCTTTCCGGCCGCAACCTGGATTTCGTGTTCATCCGCTCCTTTGGCGCAACCGAATCCTTCGTGCCTGAGGACGCGGACATGATAGTGGACAACTCCTCCTCAGGGACCACGCTAAAGGAAAACGGCCTGCTGGTATACTCCGAAATTCTTTCCTCATCGACGCGCCTGGTTGCCAACAAGGAATCGCTTTCCGACCAGTGGAAGGCCCGAAAGATTGCGGACATACTGCTTTTGCTTACAAGCGTAATCGAGGCCCGCAAGCGGCTGCTCATTGAGATGAACGTGCCGCAGGACAAGTTCGAGGCGATACTGCCCGCTCTCCCGTCGATGAAGGCGCCGACTGTTTCCAAGCTCTACGGAGACAAGCAGGAAGGATACGCGGTAAAGACTGCGGTGCTGAAGGACCAGGTTCCTGCGCTCATTCCCAAGCTGAAGGCCCTTGGAGCAACCGACATACTGGTGTACTCGTTGCGGCAGGTGACACTATGAACGATATACCCGCCGCTTGCGCGGACAACCGGACTGCGGAAGTCATCCGCAAGACAAAAGAGACTTCGATTAGCGTCCGCCTGAACATTGATGGCTCCGGAAAATACGCCATCAAGACGCCGATTGGTTTCTTCAACCACATGCTAGATGCGTTCAGCAAGCACGGACTCTTCGACTTGGAACTTGAGGCAAGCGGGGACTTGGAGGTTGACCAGCACCACCTTGTTGAGGACTGTGGAATCGTGCTTGGCCAGGCGTTCAAGCAAGCACTTGGCGACAAGCGGGGAATCAACCGCGCAGGGTACTTCGTGTTCCCGATGGACGAAGCCCTTGCAATAGTCGCAGCGGATATTTCCGGAAGGCCCTTTTTGCAGTACGATGCCAAGTTTTCGCGTCGCGAGTGCGGGACGTTGGACACCGACGTGCTTGAGGACTTCTTCCAAGGGTTTGCATCAAGCCTTGGCGCAAACGTAGCCATCAGCATACCTGCGGGCAGGAGCGACCACCACAAGATGGAGGCGCTGTTCAAGGCGTTTGCCAAGGCGATGAAGATGGCCTGCTCGAAGGAAGCGCGTGCGATGGGCAGCCTGCCCAGCACCAAGGGGATGGTTTGAGCCAAAGGGATTGGAAAGAGGAATTCAGGTGTGATTTGATTTGATTGCAATAATTGATTATGGCGCAGGGAACATAGCCAGCGTGCGCAATGCCCTGCAAAAGCTCGGCATCGAAAGCAAGGCAACCTGCGACCCGGAGGAAATACTTGCGGCAGAGCGCGTAATCCTTCCCGGAGTCGGCTCGTTCGGCTTTCTGATGCAGAGCCTGCGGCAGAAGGGATTGGATGAGGCATTATTGCAGTCCATCAACAAAGGCACGCCGTTTCTTGGCATCTGCCTTGGGATGCAGGCGCTGTTTGAGTGCAGCGAAGAGAGTCCGGGAATAGCCGGGCTAGGAGTATTCAAGGGCAAAGTCGTGCGCTTCCAAAAAGGAAAGGTGCCGCAGATTGGATGGAACCAAGTCGAGCCAAAAAAAGACGGTGGGCTGCTTGAGCGAGGCTATGCCTATTTTGTGAACTCATATTATTGTGCGCCATCCGAGCCTGCAATCGTTGCTGGTGCAACGGATTACTTCGGCGACTTTGCCTGCGCAATCCAAAAGGAAAACATCACTGCTGTGCAGTTCCACCCCGAAAAAAGCGGCGACTGGGGCCTGGACTTACTGAAGAGGTGGGCGGAATGCTGACAAAGCGAATAATCCCCTGCCTTGACGTAAAAGACGGCAGCGTGGTAAAGGGCACCAACTTTGTCAACCTGCAGTACGCAGGCGACCCTGTTGAGCTTGCAAAGCGCTACAATGAAGAGGGCGCGGACGAGCTGGTCTTTCTTGACATCACCGCCTCGGTTGAGAAGCGCAGGACCATAGTGGACTTGGTGCGAAGGGTGGCTGCGGAAGTGTTCATCCCGTTCACCGTTGGCGGCGGCATCGGTTCAGTTGAGGAAATCCAGGAAATCCTTGCAGCCGGAGCGGACAAAGTCTCGCTCAACACCGCAGCTGTGAAGAACCCGGCACTGATAGCCGAGGCTTCGAAACGGTTTGGAAGCCAGGCGATAGTTGTTGCAATTGACGCAAAGAAAAAACCCGGCATGGACACGTCCGAAGGAAAAACCGGAACGCAACCCTTCCTGTGGGAAGTCTTTGTCAATGGCGGCCGCACCCCAACAGGGCTTGATGCGGTGGAGTGGGCAAGGAACGCCGAAAGCATGGGCGCAGGCGAAATCCTGCTCACTTCGATGGACTGCGACGGCACCAAGAACGGGTTTGACTTGGGGTTGTGCAAGGAAGTTACAAGCGCAGTGAACATCCCAGTCATCGCGTCCGGAGGCGCAGGCAAGTCCGAAGACTTTGCAGACGCGTTCGCAAAAGGAGGTGCGGATGCGGCTCTTGCAGCATCGCTTTTCCACTACAACGAGCTTGCGATTTCAACTGTCAAGGAGTGCTGCGCAAAGCAGGGGATTCCCATGAGGTGCGTGCAGTAGATGGCCGAATATATCGTTCCTGCTGTGCGCACGCTCAAGGCCTACTCTTGGGAGGACAGCAACGAAAAAATAGCAAATGCCTACGGCTTGCAGCCGGAAGATGTCGTGCGCTTTGACATGAACACGAACCCGTATTTTCTTTCGCAAGGACAGGTTGTCGGTTGCGCAAAAGACTGTGCAAATGCAATCGCCGAATACCCTGATGCGTCCTACTCGTCCCTTGCGGAGAAGCTCTCGCAATATGCGGGGTGCGCAAAGGACGAGCTGGTAATCTGCGCAGGCTGCGACGAGGTGCTTGATGTTGCGGTCAAGGCGTTCCTTGGAAGCGGACGCAAGCTTGTGACCAGCGAGCCCACCTACCCCATGGCGGAGATTTGCGCAAGCGGCCTTGGAAACACGGTTGTGAGAGTGATGCGAAAAAAGGGGGCGGGATACGCGATTGACGAAGACGAGTTCATCGCGGAGTGCGCGGATGCAAGCCTCGCGTACATCTGCAATCCCAACAGCCCCACAGGCAACCTCGAGCCCTTTGATAAAATCCTGCGCATAGCCAAGGCAATCCCCTGCGCCCTCTTCGTTGATGAGGCGTATTTCGAGTTTGCCGGCCAGTCAGTTGCGCCGTTTGTGCGCGAGTGCCCAAATCTTGTGGTGGGACGCACGTTCTCCAAGGCATTCGGCCTTGCAGGAGCCCGCGTAGGCTATGCAATCGCAAGCCGCGGCCTAGTTGCGGGGATGGAAAAAGTGAGGCCTCCAAACAGCGTGAGTGCAATATCGCTTGCGCTTGCGCAAAAGGCACTAGAAGAGAAGGATTCGATGCAAAGAAACGCCCTTGCACTGGCTGCGTCAAGGAAAAAACTTGCATCAAGGCTTGAATCAACAGGCCTTGGCGTCTTTCCATCTCAAACAAATTTTCTTCTTGCCGACTTCGGCTCGGTTGAACGAGCTGCAGGCGCTTACGGTCAGCTCCTCAAAAAGGGCCTTGTGGTGCGTGACGTGTCAAGAAAGCCTGGCGTTGAGGGGTGCCTGCGCATCACCATCCGGAGCGAAGCGGAAAACGGCCGGCTTTTTGACGAATTGAATAGGGTATTGCAAAGGGCGTGATTTCGAATATGATTATTCCAAGCATAGATTTGATGGGTGGCAAGGCAGTCCAGCTTAGGCAAGGAAAGGAAAAGGTTCTGGAACGCGACGACCCGCTTGCGCTTGCAGCAGAGTTTTCAAAGTACGGCGAGGTCGCAGTCATTGACTTGGATGCAGCATTGGGCATTGGCGACAACCTGCAATTGGTGAAAGAGCTTTGCAAGGTAGCTGACTGCCGGGTTGGCGGCGGAATTCGCACAATCGAGCGTGCAAACGAGCTTTTAGCAGCCGGAGCAAAGAAGATAATCATCGGCACAGCAGCAACCCCCGAATTCCTTTGCCAGCTTCCAAAGGAACGGCTTATCGTCGCGCTTGATTCCAAGAAAGGCAAAGTCGTTGACAAGGGCTGGACCAACGAAACCGGAAAGCCCGCCGAGGAGCTTGCAACAGAGCTCGAACCATATTGTTCGGAATTCCTCTACACCAACGTTGACCGCGAGGGCCTGATGCAGGGAGTTGATTTCGGCGCGATTGCAAAAGTCAGGTCTGCGACAAGAAACAAGCTCACAATCGCAGGCGGCATCACTACTGTTGAGGAAATCAAAAAAATCCAGCAAGATGGGATGAACTCCCAGCTTGGGATGTCGATTTACACCGGCGCAATCAAGCTCGCTGATGCGTTCCTTTCAGTTCTCCGGTTCGACGCACAAACCGGCTTGATTCCAACAATTGTGCAGGACGAGTGCGGCCAGGTGCTGATGCTTGCCTATTCCTCCAGGGAGTCCATTGCAAGAACTTTCGAACTCAACCGCGCCACTTACTACAGCCGCTCGCGCAAGGAAATGTGGACCAAGGGCGAGACTTCGGGCAACTTCCAGACTTTCCTCAAGGCAAGGTTTGACTGCGACTGCGACGCGCTTTTGTACACGGTCCGGCAGAAGAATGTGGCCTGCCACACTGGCGCGTATAGTTGCTTTGGCGACAAGGATTTCGGGCTGGACGGGCTTTACGCAGTTGTCAGGCAAAAAGTCGACAACCCCGTCGAAGGCTCGTATACTGCGGCAATCAGCGCAAGCGAGACTTCGATACTTGACAAGATTGCCGAGGAAACAGCAGAGGTAATCGACTACAAGGACAGGCAGAACCTGGTGTGGGAAATCGCCGACCTGTCCTACTTCCTGCTTGTGCTGATGGCTAAGAAGGGAATTACTCCTTCCGAAGTGCGTGCTGAGCTTGCACGGCGCAGGAAGTAGCTCCTGCGTGTCCTTGCGCCTCAGAAGTAATACCAGATTGACTTGTAGTCGTCCGGGTTTTCCCCGTCAGCAGCAAGCCTCTTGAGGTAGCCGTAAATCGGCACGTCGGTGTACACGTACGGGTCAACGAGCGCAATCTGCGACTCCCAAGGGTAGAATCGGTAAACGCGCCGTCCGTCCGGCAGCACCATTATGGGCTCGTGGTCCTGCCAAGCACGAAGGTGCGACTTTCCCAGCCGCGGCACGTTGAACACCATCTCGTCAGTTCGCACTATCCCTGGCAGAAGCCTCGCCTCCTCCTTGCGCTCCTGCTCCAGGCGGGCGATGGGCACGCGGAAATCCAGCGTCTCGTCCTTTCCCTTGGTGTTGAACGTGTAGTACGGGTCTATTCCGCAGAGCTTGAGTGTCTTGCGAAGAAGAGCGGTCTCGAACCTGCGGCTGTTGTAGTACGTGAACACCTGCTGGTTGTACACGCCGATGCCGAGCCTGCGTACCTTGCGCACCGCTTCGACCACCTCGGGGGTGACCTCGGAAGCGTGCTCGAAGTGCGTGACAAGGCAAATTTCGCGCTTTCCTGGCTCGTGGTACTTCTTGAGCGCGCCTATGATGCCGTCGTCGAAACGGAACGGCACGGTGACGAACGTGCGCGTTCCAATCCGGATGCGCTCCACGTGCGGTATTGCCGCTATTTCGGAGAGGATGGATGCAAGATAGTTGTTGCCAAGCGTAAGCGGGTCGCCTCCGGTGAGCAGGACTTCGCTGATGTTGGGGTTCCTGCGCACCCACGCTATGGCCTTTTTGACCTTGGCAGGGGTCACCCCGCCCTCGTCAATGCCCTTCACTTCCCAGTTGCGCTGGCAGTACACGCAAATCTGCGGGCACGAGTCGAACGGCTTGAGTATGAGTATCTGGGGGTACCTGCGGGTTATGCAGTCGATGGGGCTTGTGGACTTCTCGTCCATGAAGTCCATGTCAACGCACGCCTTGCGGTTGCTTGCAACGGTTGCCGCGTAGTGCGCGCTTGGAATCACCTGCGCGCGTATCGCGCGGTCGTGCTTGGTGCGGCCGGACTCGTTGAAAAGCGAGAGGTAGTACGGCGTAATCTGGAACGGGATGCGGTTCTTTTCCGCAGTCCTCAGCCCCTCTACCTCGTCCTTCTCAAGGCGCACGAGCTTGGACAGAGTCGCAAGGTCATTGACAACGTGGCGCAGGTGCCACCGGTAGTCGCGCCAGTCGTCCTCGGTCGCATCAAAGTGTTCAAGTATTTTCTTCCGAAGCTTCCTTCGCCTGGCCACAACTCCGGGCTCCAGCCCCGTGCCGTATTTTCTGAAGCTGCTGGCGATTTTTTTCGAGTACTCGTCAAGCTTTTCCGAGCGCCTTTGCGCCGCGCGCCTGCCCCGGATGGCCGCGTAGTCGGACGCGTCAGCAAAGATGCCCGACTTGCCGCTTATGCCAAGAAACAGCGCGGTGAACTCGGCAACGAACCCTTCGCTTACTGCCTGCGCTCCTGACTTGGGCTTCCTTGCAAGCTCGTGGAGGTGCCTTAGCGCGGACGCGCCGGTGATACGCTCGTTCTCGCTTCTTATCACGTTCTTGAGAATGCGTATGCACTGCTTTGCGTTGTTGCGCTCAACAAGCGGCATGTCCTTGTAGTGCGCGTCGGAGTAGACGTTGAAGTAGTGGCGTTCAAGCCCGTTGAGGTAGTCAAAGAGGCCGTCCCGGGCGTCGTGCAGGGTCTTTGAGCGTACGAGGATGTTGTGCACGTGCGGGTTGGATTTCCAAAGCTCGTTGACAAGCTGGCTTTTTTTTAGGAGTACTGGATTCTTCATGATTAATTTACGGTTCGATGTTTATTATCGGTATCTGATTTTACCTCGTAAATCGGCAATCGTCGCCGGCGTTTTCCACAAACAGCGAAGCCAGTGCCGCAACCCCGACCATCGCGCCTGCGATGAGAAACGGCGTCCCGTACGCCTGCACAGAAAGCGAGCCTGTTGCTTGCTTTGAAGCGTCAAGCATCATCGCCATCAATTGCGGCCCCACTATGCCGCCGAATCCGTATGCCGTGAACACTAATCCGTAGTTCACTCCGCTGTTGCTGGTGCCAAAGTAGTCCGCGGTTGCAGCTGGGAACAGCGAAAAGTTCGCGCCAAAGCACAGCCCGACTATGCACATCACTGCAAAGAGCATCCAGGGAGAAAGCGAGCCGGCAGCCACTATTGATGCCACTGCGACTGCCTGTATCCCAAACATCAACAGCATGGTTTTTGTCCGTCCAATCCTGTCCGAAAGCCATCCTGCAAAAATCCTTCCAGCTCCGTTGAACACCGCAAGCACGCCGACCGCAAGAGCAGCAAGCGAGAATGCGTCATCGGCGTTCATGCCGTGGGTTGCGGTAAATGAGAGCTTTGCAAAAGTCGCAAGGTTCCCGATTACCATCAGCCCGGCAGCTGAGGAAAGCGCAAACATCGCCCACAGGAGCCAGAACTCGCGCTTTTTGAGTATTCCGAAAGCGCCAAAGCCCCTTGCTAAAGCAGCTGGCTTGTATTCGGGCGGGTTGCGCAGAAGCATCGCGCCAAGGCTGATTACTGCGGCAAACACCACCCCCAGCAGTAGGAATGCTTGCTGGATGCCCTGAGTAACGATGAGCTCCTTTGCAACTGGCGCAAGCAATAGCGAGCCGAAACCAAATCCGAACACTATGATTCCGCTTACCAGGCCCTTTCCCTTTTCAAACCATTTCATTCCCGCAGAAATCGGCGTGCCATACGCAAGGCCCACCCCTGCTCCTGCAACCAGGCCGTAGGTGATGTAGAGCAACAGCGGCGTTTGCGCAAATAATCCGGTTGCAATGAAACCCGCAGCCAAAAGCAGGCCTCCTGCAAGCGCAACCGCGCGCGGGCCGCGGCGGTCAATCAGCATTCCCGCAGGAATCATCGACAGCGCAAAGGAGGCAAGCATCACCGAGAACGCAAGCTGGACCTCGGTCTGGCTCCACCCGAACTTCTCAACAAGCGGGCCTGCGAACACGCTCCAAGTGTAAGTGACCCCAAGCATCAGGTTGATTAGAACCCCGCCTGCAACCACTTTCCAGCCTTCTGCTGTGCGCGCGTCCAAACAAGACCACCGACTCACATTCGGCAGTTTTGCTATAATAAGTCTGGCAACCTCGCCAGATGACGATTATTATTGGCGAGTCCGTTTGCGTTTTGCAAAAATTCGCGATGGTTTTTCAAAAATTGACTTCTGTGCTTCCTCGAGCATTCCGGATATGGCTAATGCGGACTCCCTTACTTTCATGTCTTTTAGCCCCGCTTTATTCCTGAGTTTAGCTTCGATGCATTTCACATCTGAATCATTGACTGAAAACGCATAAGTCGGAATTTTTGAAAAAACGTGGCCAGGACGGATTTCATCGTCGCCGATGATGTGAAACGCGTGGTTACGTTCGGACTTCAACACTTCGTTAATCATTTTCGCGTGGTATTCGTTATCCTTTATCATTTCGTTGAACGAATCAATGATGCGTGAAATTGCCTTGCGCGGCTCGGCGCTCTTGCCTGCCTTTGCACGTTCAATCTTCTTTTTCCATGCGGATACGTCCATGATGCGTCGGTTGAGGCGACCAAGCTCATTGAAATGCGGCTGGGCCTCGACCTTCTTGTCCCAACTGACAATCTTCCCCAATAGGTATGTTCCAAAGTCGCTTTCAAGCGGATGAATCGTGATGAAGTGTGTGCCCCCATGAAACTCCCCCCTGGGCGCGGTCATTTCCTGTTGTCCTTCCTGGCTTGTAGTCATGTCAAATTCACGCCGAATTCTTTCTCCTGCAAACGATTTAATACCCCCCTTGCATTCAAGGGATTAGGTGGTTTTCTTGGCAAGGAAAGACGACGCAAAAACGGGAATGGGCTGCTGCCGCGGCTCCGGTTATGGCAAGCTGTTCATAGGCGTATTCATACTTGCAATAGGATTCTCGTGGCTTGGCAACGACATGGGCTGGTGGAGATTCAACCTCCCGTGGATGCCGCTTGCACTGACCATCGTAGGAATAGCGATGATATTCGGCTGGTCCAAGCACAACGAGTAATCTCGTCCGGACAGGGTTGTGCCTTCAATGAAACGGATAGCCTATCCTTTGCTTTTCTGGCTCTTCCTCGTAGTCCTTGCCATAGTCAACGGCACGGTCCGGGTCGTATTCTTCCTCCAGCCTTTCGGCGACTTGGTTGCGCACCAGCTCAGCTGCGTTACCGGCATAGCCCTGTTCCTTGCTGCGATGTACTTTTTCTTTCAGAAAACCAAGCTGGCCTACTCTTCCCGCGAGCTCCTGGTCATGGGAGTATGCTGGACTGCAATGACCATTCTCTTCGAATTCGGCTTCGGCCACTACATCATGGGCAACTCGTGGGCCAAGCTCCTTGCTGACTATAATTTGTTTGCAGGCCGGCTCTGGGTGCTTGTTCTTCTTGCGGTCCTTGCCGGGCCTTCGATAACGTACCCGCTTGCACGGAAATAGCTGCTCAAAAAAGAGGATGCAGGGGAAGGGATTTGAACCCTTGCAGCCCTAAGGCACAGGATTTCCCAGATAATCACCGGAAGCGTTCCGATTTTGCCGCTTCCTTATTCCGGGGATTTTCGTCTAAGTCCTGCGCATTTGACCAAGCTCTGCCACCCCTGCGTTGGGTAGTAGAATTTTTTGTGCATCTGATGGATAAAAAGGGAGGTGGAGTGGGTCGGCGCCCGTTCAGGCGATGCGGAAAGCGGGCGACTCTTTTTATCGCATCGCATTCAAATCTGATAATCAATTCCATCCAAAGGTGTGTTGTGATGCCGCGTATTCCAAAGGGAAAGAACTTACGAAGCGAGTTTTTGAAAGAAAAGTGCGAGCCTGGGGTATCTGCGGTAGTGCATGATTTCTTGAAGGCAAGATATCCCGGAAACGGTTCAAAAGTGACGTTCAATAAATATGCTCTCGCATCCGGATACAAGGAACCGGTGTCCCCAAACGACCGCGGCCACAAGCAGCTTACCGCCAATGCGCTGTCCGAGTTGGACGCGATGATTGGGCGGCACGCTAAGACAACCGGCGTCAAGGGCGTTCCTTTTTCGAAGCAGCAGCAGGAGGCGCATAATGGCGACGTATTGTTGTTGAAGGAAGCGAGGGACTACCTTCGGGGAATCCAACTCAGGTAACGAAGGTTTTTCGATGCAGGAAAGCGAACTTGAGGAACAGAATGCCCGCAAGGCCATGGTCAGCTTCGGGCTGAGCATGAAGCACGAGAAGGTCCTAACTCCCCTTCTTGCGGAAGTGGAGTCGGCTGTCGGCGAAAAGCGGCCGGTTTCATTTGACGACTATGCCAAGTCAATCGCCCACCGCGCGCCTAAGGGCGGGTTTTCGGAAGAGCAGCTTGCGCGCAATGCAGTCAGCGACCTGAAGGAAGCCATAGCGTTCCACAAGGACTTCTCGCTATGGGACAAGGAGCAGAAGGGGCACGAGAAGACGATTTCAAGCCACAAGCCAAGCGGCAGGCTTGAACGGCTGAAGGACCGCGTTTTCGGGAACTACAAAGTTGACCACGCAAAGGAGCGCATCCGCACAATCGAAGGCTACCGCAAGGAACGGCAGGCAAGCGTCGAGCGCATGACTGCGGCTTGCAGGTACATTCGGAAGATGCACCTCTGATTTTTCCAATAGTTCGCGTGACTGGCGATACCGGACTCAGCGCGTCTCGACCTTGAACACGTCCCCGTCCTTGAGCACGTGGTCCGCGCCGACCTTCTGGCCCGGGTGCTTTGCCGAAGGTCCCCAGACCTTGGCGAACTTGAAGTTCTCCTTGAGGTCCTTGTGGATTTGCGTGCACGCGGCAATAACCGTCGTGCCCTCCTTAACAATAAGCGGCTCGTTGTCGGCATCCTCGAAGCGCGACTTGGTGTACACGCGGATCATCCTCAGAGCAGAGTAAATCTCGTCCTTGAGCTTTTCGATGTTCTGCTCCTTGTCAGCCGAGATGGGCACGAAGGGGTACTTGATCAGCTTCAGGTAGTCCTTCTGCACTAGGTCAATCTTGTTGATTACCGTAAGCGAGGGAATGTACTTGCGGTTGCCGGTGAGCTTGTCGATGAGCTGGTCAACCGTGGCGTCGTCGCGTATTATGACGCTGCCGTTGAATATGCTGTACTCTTTGAGTATCCCGGTGACGACCTTTGCGTCAAGCCCGTGCGTCTGCTTCTTTGAGAACACTATGTTCAGCCCTCCGCGCGCAACCGGCTCGATTGCGATGTCAGCGGGCTCCTGGTCCAGCCGGATTCCCATGTTGTCAAGCTCGGCTATGAGCTTGTCGCGGTAGTTGGTGTCAAAGACGTCAAGGATAAGCAGGACCAGGTCGGCGTTGCGCGCAACAGCAAGCACCTCGCGGCCGCGTCCCTTTCCCAAGGACGCCCCGCCTATGATTCCGGGAAGGTCCAGAAGCTGGATTTGCGCTCCCTTGTGCTTCATCACTCCCGGTATGCAGGTGAGCGTGGTGAACGCGTAAGCAGCGATCTTTGACTTGCTTCCGGTGAGCGCGTTTAGCATCGTTGACTTCCCGACCGAGGGCAGGCCGATGAACACCACCGTGGCGTTTCCGGTCTTGCGCACGTCGAAGCCGCCCGATGAGCCGCCGCCCTTGCCGCTGCCGCCCTCGACGATTTCGCGCCGCAGCTTTGCCATCTTTGCCTTGAGTATGCCCAGGTGGCCCTCGGTGCGCTTGTTCTTCTGCGTCTTCGAATACTCCGTCTCAAGCTCCGCGAGCTTTTCTGATATTCCCATCGGTAAATGTCACTGGATATATTATGCCGGCCGGATAGTAAAAGCCGTATGATTAGTAATAAAACACCCGCCAGAAATATGTCTTACAGGAAAGTGCTCCCTGCATGTCAGACCTGTTTTCGCTGCTGCTCACTGTGATGGGCCTTACGCTCTTCGAGATCATAACCTCGGTAGACAACGCCATCATCAACGCGCACGTGCTGAACACGATGGGCGAAAAGGCGCGGAAGTGGTTCCTTCTCTGGGGCCTCTTGATTGCGGTTTTTTTGATTCGCGGACTCCTTCCTTGGCTAATCGTGTTCTTCATGAACCCCCAGCTGGGCTTTTTCGGCTCGCTTACTGCGACTTTTTCCGAGGACCCCATGGTGCTGGCCTCGATTGAGGAGTCCAAGCCAGTGCTCCTGATTGCGGGCGGGATATTCATGGTGTTTTTGTTCCTCCACTGGCTCTTCCTCGAGCCGAAGTACTACGGCCTGAAGGGAGAAAAGACCATAGAACGGAACGGCATCTGGTTCTACGCCATAGTCTCGCTTTTGCTCACGGTGATAGTCTGGCTCGCAGTTGAAAAGAACCCGATGATGGCGCTCGGAGCGGCAGTCGGCTCGTCGCTTTTCTTCATCACGCACGGCTTCAAGCAGAACGCCGAGGCCAAGGAAAAGGACCTTCTGGACAAGAAGAAGACCGCAAGCCTTTCGGACATGAGCAAGCTGTTCTACCTCGAAGTCATCGACGGCACGTTCTCCATAGACTCGGTGCTTGGCGCGTTCGCATTCACGCTTTCGGTGCCCATCATTCTTCTAGGCAACGGGGTGGGCGCTTTTGTGGTGCGCGAGATGACAATAAGGAACATAACCAAGATCAAGAACTACAAGTACCTCAAGAACGGCGCCATGTACTCGATATTCTTCCTGGGCGCAATCATGATTTACGATTCGTTCGGAGGCCACATCCCCGAATGGGTCTCGCCCATCATAACCTTCGCAGTAGTCGGCTGGTTCTACTTCAAGTCGCTGAAGGTTATGGGCAAGGAAGTCGAAGGAAGCCCGAACTAGACTCCCCTAAATCCCCTTGAAGATTCGGGGAATGTTGATTGCGTTCCTCCGCTTTGACTGCGGGTTGCGCGTCTTGCCCGCATTGTCGCGTTCCTGCAATACGGGCGGAAACACTTTCCCTTGCGGGTGAACTTCGGGAAAATGAACGTCAAACTGCTTTTCATGGAGTCCCATGCGTTCAATCTCCTTCCGCAGGCTATAATCGAAGAGTGTACGGTCATCCACGTCACCAATCCGTTTCCGGTAACGGTTCACTTCGGTTACGGCAAAGCCAATCTCCTTCTTGAACCGTGGATGCTCCCGGTTCGCCATCCAGTCCAAATATGCCTTTACCGCTCTGTCACGGACCGTGGGATTGACTGGCCGAGGGTACAGTGCGACCAATGGCTTGACCGGTTTGCCCGTCAGTACCAGCCTGCGGAAATGGTCCAGTTTGTCCGCTGACTTGAATATTTCCTGCGCGCCAGCGGAGTCCCGTTCATTCAGGAACCGCGCCTGCTGCTGGGCGATTGCCTTGCGCACTATCGGCTCGAGGTATTTTGCGGGAATCCGGTCAAGGGTGGACTGGCCTGGGGGGAGTCTCCTTTGCTTTCCAGGTTGCCTTGCCATAAGTTGGACTCGCACCGTGCGTTGACAAATACTACTGCCGCGAGGCTTTTTTATATCCCGCCTTGGCAACCTTTCTATGACCCTGCTGGAGGACCTTGCAATCATCGCATCCGACGGGTTGCGCACGTTTCTTGCGCTAATCCGCGTTTTGCTCCTGCTTGTTTTGGGAACCGCACTTTTCGCCTCGCTCATCCTTGCAATCGCGTCAAACGGCGTGCGGCTCTCGCTTTTGGACGCAAACTTCTACATAGCCCAGCTTGACAAGGCCGGCGCGTACGAGTACGCCAAGGCCGCGGTAATCGGCCAAAGCGTTGACGGAATGCTCAAGGACGCGCCTTTTGACGAGCAGCAGAAGCAAAACCTCTCAGTCGAGCTCAAGGCCGGCTTTTCCGAAGCCGTGCCAACTGCATGGATAAAGTCGCAGGCGGACCGCCTGATACGGAACTCCTTTGCATATGTCAAGTCCGAGTCTGCGGAACTTGATTTGAACGTCTCAACTGCCGGATTGAAGCCCTCGCTAAAGGAACAGGCGAGAAAGCTCGCGCCCAAGGTCATCGAGGTCGCAGTAAGAAACGAGCTTGCAAAGAACGACTCGCCAGAAGTCGCGGCTGCCAACGAGTATTTTGCCAACGGCGGGGTGGGGCCCGGGGGGTGCGCAAGCATAGACGACTGCCTGGCGTACTGCCTTGCGCACGAGGAGGAATGCCGCGACCTGAACGTCACCTCGGAACAGGTGGCAGGTGCGATTGGCACAAACGAAACCATTACCGGCAACGGCACGGGCGTTGTCCCGCAAGCGGATGCAAACAGCACTCCCGCGCAACTGGCAAGCCTCACGCAGGGGTTCTATGACGGCCTTGACAAGCAGATTGACTCGTCGATTCCGGACGCGCTTGACTTGGACGCGCTTGCCGGCCGCAAGCCTTCGGCTGAGCTTGCAAAGGTCCGCGAGCCGCTATCAATCGCCCTTCTTGCCTGCAACGTACTAGTAGCCATATGCGTCGCGCTTGCCCTGGTGATGGCAGTGGTGTCAGGAAAAATCAGGAGCGCGCTGAGGCACGTTGGAATTCCTTTTGCAGTTGCCGGCGCAGTAGCGTTCATCGCAAGCTTCATCGCACCGGGGATGATTCTTGACCTGGTTTCCAAAAACCTCCCTGCCGCAGGCCCGGCACCCCAACTGAACCAGATTGCCCTGCAGGTGGTGCAGCCCCTGCTTTCGGGGTACTTTGACACCACGCTCGTTCTTTCTATTGTCGTGTGCGTGCTCGGGCTCGTGATGGTCGCGCTTTCGTTCGTAATCGAAAAGAACGAGCAGGATGCCGCGGCGCAGATTGCCCCGCTCCAGAACACGCAATAAAAACCCGGCAACGAATTTATACGCCGGCCCACTGATTGTGTAATGATTTCAAGCTGCGACGGCATCACCTGCCCGATTGACCGCGAGCACATAGCCTATTTTTCCATGGAGGTCGGCATAAGCCACTCAATCCCGACCTATTCCGGCGGATTGGGCATACTCGCAGGCGACGTGCTGAAGTCCTTTGCTGACATGAAGATTCCGGTAGTCGGAATCACGCTGCTCAACGAGAACGGCTACTTTTCGCAGGGCCTTGATGCCGAAGGCAGCCAGGTTGAGACCCCGGTGCACTGGGACCCGCACGAGCACATGGTGTCTGTGCAGAACCAAGTCGCGGTGACCATCGAGGGCCGCAAGGTGCTGGTGCGTGCCTGGAGGCACATGGTGCACGGCCTTGCAGGAAACCAGCTGCCGGTATATTTCCTTGACACCAACGTCGAGGGCAACTCCGAATACGACCGCACGCTGACTTCGCACCTTTACGGCGGGGACCGCGCCTACAGGCTTGCGCAGGAAATCGTGCTTGGAATTGGCGGGGTGCGGATGCTTGACTCCCTCGGCTACCACAACGTCCGAAAGTACCACATGAACGAGGGCCACGCGTCCCTCCTTGCAGTTGAGCTTCTGAAAAGGACTTACCGCGACGCGGGAAGCGAGGATAATTCCTACGACCTGGATGCGGTCAAGGAAAAGTGCGTCTTCACATCCCACACGCCGGTTTCCGCTGGCCACGACAAGTTCGACCTGGACCTGTTCACGCGCCTTACTGACTCGTACGTTCCCAAGGTTTTGCTTGACCACGCGGTGCAGGACAACCAAGTCAACATGACCCTGCTCGGCCTGGAGGTAAGCAAGCACATCAACGGCGTCGCAAAAAGCCACGGCACGGTGGCAAGGGCGATGTTTCCGGAATACCTGATTGACACGATTACAAACGGCGTCCACCTTCCAAGCTGGGTGTCTCCCCCGTTCCGCGACCTTTTTGACGCCAACATCCCCGGGTGGGAGCTCGACCCGTTCTCGCTGCGAAACGCGCTCCACATCCACCGCGAGCAGCTCTGGGCCGCGCACGAGAAGTCCAAGCAGGAGCTTGTTGACACGGTCAACGCAAGAACCGGGATTGGTTTCCATCCGGCTCGCTTCACAATAGGTTATGGCCGCAGGTTCACCGAATACAAGAGGCCCGACCTTTTGCTTTACGACATCAACCGGCTGGAGCAGGTTGCGCGCAAAGTCGGCGACATCCAGGTGGTCTTTGCGGGGAAGGCGCACCCTGCGGACTACCGGGGAAAGGAGCTCATAAAGGAAGTGTTCCAGACGTGCAGGCAAGTCAACGCACAGAACACGCCGCTGAGGATGGTGTTCCTTCCGGACTACGACATGCAGCTTGCAAAGAAGATGGTCGCAGGTTGCGACGTGTGGCTCAACACCCCGCAGAGGCCCTACGAGGCGTCGGGAACTTCGGGGATGAAGGCTGCGGTCAACGGCGTGCCCCACCTGTCGACCCTTGACGGGTGGTGGCTTGAGGGCCACATCGAAAGCGTGACCGGCTGGAGCGTAGGCGAGCACCCTCAGGAAGCGAACGGAAGCCAGGACACCAACGTAGCGTTCGACGCTTCTGACCTTTACAACAAGCTCGAGTCCGAAATAATCCCCACGTTCTACGGCAACCGGCCCAAATGGGGCGAGATAATGCGTCACTGCATCGCAATCAACGCGAGCTTCTTCAACACGTACCGGATGGCGCAGCAGTATATTGCGAACGCCTATCTTGAGTGAGCCTAGTTATGAATAAAATGAAAGGCCAGGGCTCAACAGAGTACTTGGTGGTTTTAGGCGCGGTCTTAATTGTATCTTTGGTGACTGTGAGCCTAGTTGGCGGACTCCCGTCAAGTGGCAGTTCAATAAAAGAACAGCAGTCAAAATCCTATTGGTCAGGAACAATTCCTTTTGCAATCACGAGCGTTAAAGTCAGCGATACGGACATCATTCTGACGGTATCGAACAGGTTAATCGAAAGTGTTTACCTAACGGATATAGCTGTACAGGATGGCTTCGGAAACACCAGGATAATCATGGAACCCGACCAGGTCTTTAACGCAGGAGAAGAAATAACCCTGCACGGACTTGGAGACGCCATTTCCAACTCCTCAATAAACCCGTGCTACTCAACATCAACAGGAGTATCCAGAGCGAGGGGCGCTTTTGAATTCAAAGTATTGACGTTCACGTATACTAAAGGAATGCTTTTCGGCATTAAGCAGCAAGGCACGCAGTCGCTTACAGGCAGGTGTGCAGCGCCTTCCGCTATTGTTTCAATCGGTGACAGCTACCAAGGCGGGATAGTGGCGTACATCTTTCAACCCGGAGATCCAGGTTACGTGGAGGGAGAACAGCATGGCCTGATAACGACCCCAAACGACGTAGGATCAACCACATGGGGTTGTCAGGCAACAGCTATATCCGGAGCGGATGGAACCGCCATAGGGACAGGAAAACAGAACACAATCGACATCGTTGCACATTGCTCCACTGCAGGGATAGCCGCTCGTCTATGCGATGACTTGGTAGTAAGTGGCTACAGCGACTGGTATTTGCCATCGAGAGACGAATTGGACAAACTATACGTTAATAGAGCAATTATTGGCGGTTTTGCCACTAGCCGTTATTTCAGTTCTTCCGAATACGATCTGAATAACGCACGAATACAGGACTTCGGCACTGGAAGCCAAATGGCCAACATCAAAAACAGCCCGTACCGCGTGCGTCCCATACGGGCATTTTGACAAGTAGAGCGAAAGGCTTTTTTCACAGGCGCGTCTTGAATAATGATATGGCCCTACCCGATTTGCTCTCAAACAAGCGCATCCAGCTTTCCCCAAGGAACCTCGCAGTAGCAGCCGCGTTCCTGCTTGGCCTGCTACTTTTCCTTTCAATCCTGCGCTCGGCGCTCTTTGCCGACCTTTCGGAGGAAAAGCGGCTGTGGTTCGAGGTCACTTTCCTGATACTTGCGGCGCTGGTGTCCGAGATACTCGTGCGCTACCTCAAGCAGCCGTCGGTAATCACGCTGCTGATAGTCGGCGTGCTCCTTTCGCAAAGCTTCGTGGGCGCGGTGTGGCCGCTCTTCTACGGCGCGCTTTCCGCAATCGGGCTTGGCGCGCTCTTTCCCTCGACTGTGCTGCACACCATAAGCGCCGAGGGCGCAATCAAGGTGTTCGCACAGCTTGGCGCGATATTTCTGATGTTCGAAGCCGGGCTCCACGGCAAGCTTGGCGACGTTTTCAACGGACGCAACCTGATAGTAGCGCTTCTCGGAGTGCTGGTCCCCTTCGCGGGCGGCTTCGCATACGCAGAATATACCGGCGCGTCTTTTGCCCACGCGCTTTTTGTCGGCGCAGCCCTCACAGCAACAAGCGTGGGCGTAACAGTGGCCGTGCTGATGGAGCTTGGCGCGATGCAGAAGGCTTACGCAAAGACAATCATCGGCGCGGCGGTCATAGACGACGTGCTTGCGCTGCTCGTGCTTTCGGCAATCCCCGGCCTTGAGTCCGGCGCAGGCGGCGACCTGGTAGCCTCCCTTGCAAGCATGCTGCTCACATCGGTGATATTCATCGCAGGCGGGCTCGCAATCGGGCTGTGGGCAACCGGAAAGTTCGCGGAAAAAGGCGGAAGCACAAGCGGCGAGAAGTGGTTTTTGGCCTGCCTTGCAGTAGTGTTCTTCTACGCGTTTTCTGCTGAGTTCATCGGGCTTTCGGCAATAGTCGGCGCCTATGTGGTTGGGCTTGTGATGTCAACAGCCGGGCTTTCCGAGCGCGTGCTTTCCCAGTCAAAGCCACTGTCCAACCTCTTTACGCCGATGTTCTTCCTGTCGCTGGGCCTTTACGTGGATGTCACGACGATCCTTCCAGCGTTCTGGGCAATAGCGGCAATCTGCATAATCGCGTTCCTTACAAAGATACTCGGTTGCGGGTTTGGTGCGATTGTTTGCGGCTCCAAGCCTTCCGAGGCCCTTGCCATAGGCGTGGGGATGGCTCCACGGGGGGAAATAGCGCTAATCATCGCCCTGCTTGGGCTGGAATCAGGAGTGCTTGCAGCGGCGGATTATTCCGTACTCTCGGCAATGGCGTTCATAACAACAGTAGTGCCGCCGTTCTTCATGCGCAAACTCGCGCCGAAATAGTCCCTGCGGCATTCAGCACTTGAAGAACTGCCCGAATGCGAGGCCAAGCGCGACGCACACCGGCAGCCACAGCGCGTAGTTTCCGGTAATCAGCCCTAAAAGCACGCCGAATGAAGTGCCAAGAACCAGGCCGTTGACAAGGGCGTTGCTTGGGCTTTCGCACTGGCAGGAAATTGCCACGGGTTGCTGCGCCGGCTTTGCCTGCGCGGTTTTCCTTGCAGACGGCTTCTTTCCTGCAGCCTTTCTTTTTGCCATAAACTCTACAACCCTTTTGGGGATTAAATGCCTATCTTTTAGCCGCAGTCACGCCGCAGGAGTGGTAGATGTGCGAGAGCTTCTTCTCCTCGTCTGCAGCGATTATGCTTATGCACTCGCCGGTCTCGTTCATCCTTCCGGTCCTTCCGGCGCGGTGGATGTAGAACTCCGGCGCAGAGGGCAGGCCGATGCTGTAAACCTTCTCCACGTCCGGGAAATGTATCCCGCGGGCAGCCACGTCGGTGCAGATGAGGATTTGCTCCTCGCCTGAGATGAACCTGCGCATGGCAGAGTGCCTGCGCGCGGTCTTGATTTGCGAGTTGAGCTGGATTACCTGAATCTTGAACTTAAGGAGGGTGTTCGTGAGCTCCTCGACCTCGTCGTTTGTCGCGCAGAACACCATCGACTTCACCGGGTTTGCCTTCAAAAGGCTTGCAAGGGCCTGCGTCTTGTCCTCGGTAATAGTGTAGAAGTGCGTGATAGTGTTTGCGGATACCTTGCCGACCTTTATCTCGGCAAAACCCGGCCGCATCAGCGTCTTTGCATAAGTGTACGCCTCGCTTGGCATCTGCACTGAAAACATCATGGTCTGCTTCCTTCCAGCAAACCTGGACGCTATGTGCATGGTCTCGTCCACGAACTGCTTTGAAAGCAGCCGGTCGGCCTCGTCAAGGACAAATATCGAGTAGTCGCTTGGCTTGAGCACGCCCTTCTGCAAGGTCTCGTGGATGCGCGTGGGGTTTCCGATGACGATTTGCGCGCCCTTGCGGATGAGCTCGTTCTGCTTCCCCGGAGGCGTGCCGCCGTACACTGCAACTGTGAGTACTCCCATTCCCTCGCAGATTTTGCGGCACTCGTTTGCGGCCTGGATTACAAGCTCGCGAGTAGGCTCGAGTATGACTGCGCGCGTTCCGGGCTTCTGGAGAATCTGCTGCAAGATAGGGATGATGAACGCCGCGGTCTTGCCAGTGCCGGTCTGGGAAAGCGCGTAAAAGTCAGTGCCAGCAACGCCAAGCGGGATGGTGCGTTCCTGCACCTGCGTAAGGGGAGAATAGCCGAGTTTGCGAAGCGACGCCGTTATGCGGGCGTCGAGTTGGATGTCCATAGGTAACTTGTGCACGGCCAGGCTAATAATACGGGCTGAATGAGGTTGCAAATCGCCGGGCAGTGGTTTTTTATTTCCCCGCCAAGATATTAGAAATAACCAAAACGGCAAATGCCGCAGGTTTTCAAGTTGGAATTCGGGTACGCAACCTCAGAGACGCACTCCGCGCAGTCCAGCTTGGCGGTCCTGAATTCAATCGCGCTCCTTCTCTCACTTCTTCTTTCGCTTACCCTGGCGGCCCTTCTTGCGAAATAACGCGCCGCCGGTGGAAAGTCCTTCACCCTAACAGGACAAATATACCCTAATGCTCTTTTCTCCGGCGTTTAGCCAACAGCCTTAGCGCATAATCCGCGCAGGCACTTCGTTTCCCATTCGCTTCTTTGGCAGCATCGGTTCATCCGCAAGAGATTGCAAGCAGGTGAAATGAAGTGGACGGGACAACGGGCAGTAACGCCAATGCGACGAACGGGCCGACCGCAGGGAATGCACGGCTTCCGGAAAGGGTGATAGTATTCGACACCACGCTGCGCGACGGGGAGCAGACTCCGGGCGTGAACCTTTCGGCGCAAAAGAAGTTCGAAATCGGCCTTGCCCTTGACGAATTGGGCGTTGACGTCATCGAGGCGGGCTTTCCAGCAAGCTCGGACGGCGAGCGCGAGCTTTTCAAGCGCCTTGCAGGGGCCGGCCTGCGCGCGAAAATCTGCGGGTTGTGCCGTGCAAGCCGCGGGGACATAGACGCGGCCATCGGCTCGGACGCAAACTACGTCCA
>Ga0209340_1001045_pt1 | contig 22755 bp, 18 predicted proteins | sample EPASupsiteSAE323_FD_187266 | JGI IMG/M metagenome (GOLD analysis project Ga0209340, IMG submission 187266) | Bioremediated contaminated groundwater from EPA Superfund site, New Mexico - Sample SAE3-23 (SPAdes) (version 2) | ecosystem: Environmental > Aquatic > Deep subsurface > Groundwater >... | reverse complement strand
TCATCTTCAGCCAGCACAGCTTACGACAGTTGGTAAAAGAGCGACGCTGTGGATGCAAGACCTGATAATGGATATTGAGGATCTTGATTTTGTACTTGGAAACATGAAACTTCTTGGTTCAAAAGGTACAACTGGAACACAGGCAAGCTTCCTTGCGTTGTTTAATGGGGAGCATGAGAAAGTAAAGAAAGCTGAACAGATGATTGCAGCTAAAATGGGATTTGCTGAAACCTTTGACGTTAGTGGACAAACATATCCTAGAAAGCTCGATTCAAGGATTTACAATATACTTTCTTCTATTGCGCAAAGTACATATAAATTTAGTAATGATATAAGAATTCTTCAAAACATGAAGGAAATAGAGGAACCTTTCGAGAAAAAACAGATAGGTTCATCAGCTATGGCATACAAGAGAAATCCTATGAGAAGTGAAAGAATGGGGTCGCTTGCACGGTATGTTATTGTTAATATGATTAACCCGGCCATGACTGCAGGAACCCAGTGGTTCGAAAGAACACTTGATGATTCTGCCAACAAGAGGATTGTAATATCTGAAGGATTCCTTGCAATTGATGCTATCCTGAATATTTTCTTAAATATAACATCAGGGCTTGTAGTTTATGAAAAGGTAATAAAGCAGCATGTTTTGAACGAACTTCCTTTTATGATTACAGAGAATATTCTTATGGAAGCAGTAAAAAGAGGGGGAGATAGACAGGAGCTCCATGAAAGAATTCGCGTTCATTCAATGGAAGCTGGTAGACGCGTAAAAGAAGAAGGACAAGACAATGACCTAATAAAGAGAATCGCAGAAGATAAAAATTTTGCAATGAATTACGAAGATTTAGTAAAAGTGTTAGAACCATCCAATTATGTTGGCAGAGCGCCAATTCAGGTTGAAGAATATATTAGAAACAATGTAAAAGATTTACTTGAACGGAACCCGCAGGTCATGGGAATCAAGGGGAATCTTAAAGTATAGGACCATAGTACTATCTTTAATGCACAGGAGGATTTTGCGGAATAATATCGAAATTAATAATTAGATATAGAATCTGCAGACAGGGGAATACCTCCTGAGGCATAAGTATCTAATGCCTAACCTGTCTTTAATAAATTAGAAAAAGCGACCCAGGTCGCTTTTTTCCTTTAATAAAGAAGAGAAGAAATCAAATATGTTGTTGAAGATGACTGATTATTGTGTTATCATAATTTTTGCAAATGGGGCATTAGCGCAGTTGGGAGCGCACAACACTGGCAGTGTTGGGGTCAGGGGTTCGAATCCCCTATGCTCCACCAACAAGAAAACTTGAGGGAAAGTCGTCTAGAGACTTTAACTTTACCAGTGTACAGTAGAATGATGCCCGCACCCAGGAGTATGGCAAACTTCACCACTTACAGCAAAAAATCCAGGGCAAGCACATACTCTACATGCGCCATATCCTTTGAAACTAACATTATCATTGCTACCGGTTGTGCCATTCGTAGGATTATCTCCTAAGCCATCCGCAGCACTTTCACCAACACTTTCACCAGTGCCTTCTGCAACACTTTCGCCAGCACCTTCTACAACACTTTCACCAACGCCTTCTGCAATACTTTCGCCAACACCTTCTGCAATAATTTCTGCAATGGTTTCAGCAGCAGCTACAGTAGCACCTACACCTGTCAATACTAGTACTCCTCGTGTACCCCATTTTACTTTGCTTCCAACATCTTTAGCAGTTTCTGGATCAACGTCAAATACCACGACTAGAACTTTTTCAACTCCCTTTCCAATTCCCCAGCATATTCCTATCATATTATCAACTTCCTCTCCTTTAAACTTCCAAGGTGATACAAAAATGTTTCTCCACAAATTCTACGACCACACCCTCTCTTGACTGTTTTAAAAAAATATTCAGCAAATGGGTATAATTACTAATAAAATATTAATAGTAACTATTGTACATTTATTTAGAATTTATGTCAATTTGTGGTTTTATGGATTTTATCAATAAGAACTTGACGCTTGGATATAGTAAGAATGCCTACATTTCGACCAAAGGCAATTCTTGCATTAGCTCTTCTTCGGAAGGGGAGTATAGTGGTTGAATGTCGTAGAGATACTATTGTGAATTTATATAAAATAAAAAAATATATATGGAATATAAATAGAATAATGATATCCTTTTAGGGTGTGATTTTATGGATGAAATACAAAAATTCCATACAGTTAGAGGATACCATCTGCTAGAGCAAAAACAGAAGCTACTTACTTCTGCGATGGAAGATTACCTAGAAATGATATATAGAAACAGCCTTGTAGAAGGCTATATAAGAATAAATACGCTTTCTGAGCTCTTGAACGTTCAAGCTCCATCAGCAACTAAAATGGTACAGAAATTAACTAAATTAGGCCTTACAGATTATAAAAAATATGGAATAATATTTTTATCAGAAAGCGGTAAAGAAATAGGTAAATTGCTTTTAGAGAGGCATAATGTAATTGAAACATTTCTGAAAAATCTTGGAGTTGTTGAAAGTATACTAATTGAAACAGAATTGATAGAGCATGCAGTTACGACAAATACATTGAATAAAATTAATATTCTTAATAAAATGTTTGAGCAGAATCCAGAAATTAAAAGAAAATATGAACACTCATTATTTTCCAGTAAAGATTGAAAAAATAGGATAAACGGTTAAGGGGGCTTAGAATGAGCTCTCTTTTTATTTTTGATTATTTAAAAACCTAGTTGGTGTCATTACGAGCGATAGCGCGGCAATCTTATGTAACATAAATAATCTAAAAAACATAATTTAAGACTAGGCAAACAAAATTAGTCTGGACTAAGAGGTTGACATGATAGACCAAAAAGCAAGCATTCAAGTAAATACATCCATTCAAAGGGAATTAAATATAGATAGGGTAAACTTATATCAGACTACAAAAGCAGTAAAGATAAAGGAGTTAATGAAATATATTGGCCCCGCCTTTATCATAAGTGTGGCCTACATTGACCCCCCCAATACCTCGCGGGGAACATTTAAAAGGGCTTGATAAAATTGTAGTTTATGGCTATTTTCCGCTGTTCGTAGACATCTATCCTGTTAATTAATTTTACTAAAAGCGGCTTATTGATGTTATTAAAATCAGTTAAATCTTTCACAAAATTCAGAAGCTTATCAGTTTCTTTTTCCTGCTGATGCAGTTTTTGTTTTTCCTGATTTAACTTTGTAAGCTTAAAGTGTAACTTTTCACGTTCCAAATTATAATCCCTTGAAAAATCCATAAAGTCAGCTTCGGTTATAATGCTTTTTAACTTATCCTCGTATAAGGTTTTCAAGGTTTTCTGTATTTCGTAGAGTCTGGTTTCTATTTCTTTAATCTCATAATCAATACCGGAATCATTTAATGCTTTACCAACATGCTTTTTCGCTGCTTTAATCAATCTTTCCTGATCGCTTGCATAGGCAGATATATTTTTTAGCTCATTTACAAGGCAAAGCTCCAGCTCTTTTTCGGGCATGGAATGTCTTGTGCACATCCGGTGATTTTTATACCTTGTACAAATAGCATAGAATACTCCGGCACTGGTTGTTATAAAGGTCATCCGGCTTCCGCAGTCTCCACAGTAAATCATACCTGATAGCAAATGCGTTCCGTCTTTAGGGGCGTATTTTGTTGAGAAATCCCTCACACTGAAAATCTGCTGCGCATGGTTAAAGGTTTCGCTGTCAATAATCTGCTCATGTGTATTGTTTACAGTGATCCAGCCTTCCTTAGGAACCTTTTTGAGCTTACTAACCTTGTAATTAATTTTAACATACCTATTTTGTGTTACGTTTCCTGTGTATGTCGGATTGGTCAGAATATACTTTACGGTTTCAAATGACCATAAATCAACTCCATTACCGCGCCCCTTATAGTTGCTTGTCTTTCGTTTATATGCGCTTGGGGAGGGGATACCTTCCTTATTCAATGCCATCGAAATTTGTATTAAGCCGAAGCCGCTGACAAACATATTGAATATTTTCTTTACAACCCAGGCAACAGCTTGGTCAACAAGAAGCTTGTTTTTATTGTTCGGATCTTTACGGTAGCCGTATGGAGCAAAGGAACCGATGAACTCTCCATTTTTCCTTTTCAAATCTACGGTTGTCCTGACCTTTTTCGAAATATCCTTGGCATACATATCATTCATAACCGACTTGAAAGGGCTCATATCATTGTTGCTGGTATTTGCGAAGGTATCAATTCCATCATTCAAAGCGATATAACGTACAGAATGCTCAGGAAAATACCTTTCAATATAGAAGCCAGTATCGATATAATCTCTTCCGAGCCTTGACATGTCCTTAGTAATTACAAGATTAATTTTCTTGTTCTCAATAGCTTTTAACAATCTTTTAAAATCAGGTCTGTTAAAGTTTGTGCCTGTGAACCCGTCATCAACAAAAATATCAACCAGATTCCAGCCTTGCTCTAAAACATATTTTGTAAGGTATTCTTTTTGATTTGCAATGCTCTCAGATTCAGTGCTTCTTTCATCTTCCCTTGAAAGCCTTACATATATTGCAGCATTATAAATTTTTGTATGGCGGTTATCTTCAAGAGCATACATGTTTATTCCTCCTTCTTGCCCTCGTGTAAAGATAACTACCTGCCGTTAGGTCAATTATACCTAAGAGGTAGGTAGTTTTCAATCAGCTCTTCCATTAATTCCTGAAAGGTTTTGCCACTTTCCGGGTAGGAGGCAGTTACTTCAATTTCTTGCTTTTCAGACAATAAAATCATCACCTAAAAATACTAGTGGTACATACTTATTCAAAAGAGGGTTTGTCCAATTACTATAGTTTGCGAGGAGAAGAGAGGATATAAATACATAATGGACATAATATAATTTATAGACTAAAATTGAGTTGGGAAGAATTAGAATTATAAAAGACTAAGGGGAAAGAATATGGCATTACCAATAAACATAGATGAATTGATTAATGGATTAACAGTTGAATGGGAAAGAATTGAGTTTAAAGAAGGATGGAACCCTGAAGATGTTATCCATTCTATTTGTGCTTTTGCAAATGATATTAACAACTGGGGCGGAGGTTATATTGTTGTTGGTATTAAGGAAAAGGACGGAAGACCGCTGCTGCCTCCTGTAGGACTAGCAATTAATAATATGGACAAAATTCAGAAAGAATTATTGAACCTTTGCAATAGATTAAAGCCACACTATTTTCCTATTGCTGAACCAGTAGCTTTTCAAGGGAAACATATCCTAATTATTTGGGTGCCCGGGGGGCAAAACCGTCCATACCAAGCTCCTATGTTTATGGGGAAAAGTTCGCAATATGCTTATTATATAAGAAGGTTCTCCAATACTGTAAAGGCACAGTTTGATGAGGAAAAAGATTTGATTTCTTTAGCCGGAACCATTCCTTTTGACGATAGGATTCATCATACTGCTGAAATTGAGGACTTGAAGCTTCCATTGATACAGTCATTTTTGCATGAAGTAAAAAGTGAGCTATATAAGAATTCCGCTGATATGAGATTTGAACAATTGTGCAGGCAAATGATCATTGTTGATGGAACTAATGAATATCTAAAACCGAGGAATGTAGGACTATTACTTTTTAATGATATGCCGCAAAATTTTATACCTATGTCACAGATTGAGGTAGTACAATTTAAAAATGGTCCTGGTGATGATCACCTTGAAGAAAAAATTTTTAAAGGTCCGATAGATCAGCAGATAAGAGATGTACTAACATATTTAAAGAATATGGTTTTGCAAGAAAGAATTAAAAAGCTTCCTGATCAGGCAGAGGCAGTGAGATCATTTAACTATCCTTATGTTGCATTAGAAGAAAGTATTGTTAATGCAGTATATCATAGGGATTATGAAATTAGGGAGCCAGTTGAAATAAGGGTTTATCCAGATAAGATACAAATATTAAGCTTCCCGGGACCAGATAAATCAATAAAAAAGAGTGATATGGAAAAAGGAGAATTTGTTTCAAGAAGATATAGAAATCGCAGAATTGGAGAATTTCTGAAGGAATTGAAGCTGACTGAAGGAAGAAGCACAGGGATACCTAAAATAACAAGGGCTATGAAGAATAACGGTTCACCTGAACCAATCTTTGAAACAGATGATGAAAGAAGTTATTTTTTAACTACATTAAAAATTCATCCATGGTTTATTGAAAAACAAGCTGAGGTACCAGTTAAGGTACTAGTTAAGGTACCAGTTGAAAATATAAGCCTGAATGAAACTGAAAGAAAAATAATTTTGTTATGCAAAGATAAAGAATTATCAAAGAAAGAAATTGTTGAAAAGCTAGGATATGAAAAGGTGTATGGTAACCTGAAAAAAGCACTATCAAGGTTAATATCGTTAGAAATATTAGTATATACGATACCTGATAAGCCAAACAGCAGAAATCAGAGATATAATGTGACAGCAAAAGGAAAAGAGCTAATAAAATAAAAAGCAGTAAGCATAACTTTTCAAAACAAAAGGCAGTATTACTACCTCTCAAAATAGTAATACTGCCTTTGTCATAAGTAGCACCATTAAGCCTTTCATAAATATTACTCAAAGTAATACTAGTATTACCACAAACGAAGAAATCCCAATTCGCAAGCCATATCCAGTATTACTCCAAAGTACAAGCTAAGACGTATTTATGTGTAGAGGGCAGAAAATGTTCATGCAGTGGCTAAACAATTTCTGCCTTCGGCTGTTTTTTTGCAGGACACTTAAAAACGTCTTTTTTGCTTTGTAAGTGAAAAAGATAGCATTTTTGCAGTTTAGATAGAAAATCATACTGTTTATGCTAAAATAGTTGAATTATGGAATTTTGTGATATAATTTAGAGGGATTTTATAATTTTAGTTGTATAGAATCATCACTATATAATTAAGTTGCTTTATTAGAGTATTAATGATAGCTATTTAATAAATATTTGTACTAAACGTGTATAAATTGAAAGTTAAACGAAGTTTAATTTAAGGAGTATTTATATGTTTTTTTCAGAATACTTTGAAGTTAATCCAGAATTAATTAAGGCATATGGAGCAGTTGATATTTCATTAGTTTGTGATATACCACTGTTTATTGATCCTATGCTTATTTTTAATAGCGATAAAGAAGAATATAAACAACTACACGAAGCGATGATACGATATTTTCATTTTTTATATGTTAAATCACGAGATGTATTATTGGAAAATGAAATTAAAGCATGGTTTAGCTTTAACGAAGTACCAAACAATTGGCTTGGCTATTCATTATCTGGGAACAAAGGACTAGCCCTAGGAGATACTTATGCAAAGTTTCTTTATAACAATATTGAATTTGCTGTTTCCACTAATAATGTTTCTAAAAGTTCACATATTGAAAAAGTTATGCTTTTATATGAGGGGAGTGGAAAAGATAAAATCAGCGATTTAGTTGTTAATTTGATTAAGAAATATTTGCTTGAATATACAGAAGAATTTACATTGAAATATATTTCATCAAATCTTTGCAAGAAAATACCTGTTGAGAAAGCATATTTTAATTATGAAACCGAAAGTTTTGTAAGTAAAGAATATACGCTTCCATTCATATGTGATGAAAAGGGATATATAGAATATGTTATTTTAACACCTTATGATATCCTTCGAGAAGATGAACCTTCAATTAATAGAAAAGATTTTTTTGATAGCCATGAACGAATCAGAGCTGATATAGATAATGATATATTAAGAGCTTATGTAAATAATTATATTTCAAACGCTATTAGAGAATATGAAGAAGCACAAAGAAAAAATAAAAAGCCAATTCGCGAAAAAACTATAATGAAAATTGAAAAAAATGCATTTAAAGAAGTTGTAAGGGAATATCCTGAATTGTATGATTACTATATTAAGCTACGTGAAGCAGATACGGAAGAAATAAAGCTTCAATGTACATATGAATTGAATGAGCAGTTAGAAAAATTACTAATTAACTCAAAGCAATTAATAAACCTTGTATTCACTCAAGGTTACCAAGTTGATATTTCTTTATCTGCTAGAGAGGAAGCTAAGGAACGACTTAAATTCTTTAAGCATATAATTGAAGATTGTGATGGATATAAAAATCTCTATACAAATGGAATTTGTATTGCAAAAGAAAACGATTTACAAAGATTATTCCGATTTGTATGGTATGGAACAATGTATAAAGTAGATAGTGAACCTAATAATGGGCGTGGACAAGCAGATTTTATAGTATCAAAAGGTCAATATAATCAAAATATTATAGAGTTTAAACTTGCAAGTAACTCCAGCTTAGCACATATCTTTACTCAGATAAAGATATATGAAGCTGCAAATTGCTCTAATGGAAGTTTGATGGCAATCTTTTATTTTTCGCAGGACGAATATGATATTGCTAATCAAACAATTAAAAACGCAGGTTATGAGAAGCAAATTAATGAGTCGATATTGTTAATTGATTGTCGAAATGATAATAAACCTTCAGCGTCTATCGCATAGATATTCAAAGATGAAGGAGGATAGATTTTTTCAAAATAAATTTTCATTGATATTGATAGTTTATTAATACGAGGCGAGGCATCATTTATATATCCCATGAGGCAAAAAGAAAGCTTGTAAGTTGGAGGTCTAAAATGTATCAGTTTTGTACAACTGAAAGAAATAATTCAAAAGCAAATGACTATGAAACTAAGTCTATACTTTATTTGTTAAGTTATAGAAAGGATAGTAATGAAATAGATACATTTATAATTGACTGCTTTAATGATGTAACTGGAGCCAGTAATGATGTTACAAAATTGTGGGACGTTCAATCTAAGAATGTTAAATCATTAAATCCTACGAAAATAGGTACTGCTCTTATTACATTATTTCAAAATTATATCTCCAGCATTGATTTTGAGCATTACATTTTATTTATGCCAAAACTTACAGAAATGTATTTAAAGGATGAAGCCTTATCTGTTTACTTCTTTGATAACTTTATTGATAAGCATCAATTAAAATTAATTGATGGACTGAAGAAAGAATATCTGCGTAGAAATGGAATTGAAGCTAACCAAAGTAGTATAGATGAGTTTATTAAAAAAGTGACTTTTGTTAATGCTGCAGAAGATAAAGTTGAATATATAAAAAATATTGTTAAATTTAAAAATCTTATACCAATAGATGATGCATTTTTTATTGCTGTTTTTAATGAAATAAGGGATAAGCAAACGCAATTAAAAAACATAAGTATTGAAGGTAAAGAAATAAATTGTGCAAAAGAAGCTCTTGCATATGAGAAAGTAATTCACAGAAGAGAAATTGATATTTTGATAATCAATCGTTTTGTTGGTGTCGATTTATTTTCAAACAGAATGATTCCGAATTTGTTTTTTGATGAAGTCAAAGATTATGATTCAGAGCAAAGAAAAGATATAATTGAAGATTGTAATGCTTCGATATCCAAAGTAATATTCAACAAAAACAATAAAAGGATATTTTGGGATTTTTTTGAGAATATGATTTTTCTTTTGAAGAAAAATGCTAAGAAGTCACCCCGAGAAATATACAATGAATTAAAAGATAAGAGAGTACGATTTCCGGTATCTTTAGATGAGTTAAGTGCCATATATTTAATAGCTATTTTAAAGGAGGGCTTAGATAATGGTCATTAAAAAGATGGGATTTGGAAATAGCAAAAAAGCCTTTATTGAAAATAATATTAATGATGGTGTTAACATTATTTTTAGTGACGATAACAACAAAGGAAAAACATTAGTTATACAAGGAATAATGTATGCTTTGGGTAACGAGCCCATCTTCCCTTGTGGATTTCCTTTTGAACAATATTATTTTTACACAGAATTAGAGATTAATGGCAAAAAACTTGAGTTTTTAAGACATAACAACTCGGTTGCTATCAACTATGAGTCTAACATGTATTTATTTGATAACATAACAGAAATGAAATATTTTTTAAAAAGCGAAAACATTATTGACCTACCGCTTATTGTTAAAGATACACACGAAACTGTTGCTGACCTGTCTTTATTTTATGAAATGTTTTTTATTGGGCAGGACAAGAGAAATCCATCCAATATAATAAATTATGGCTATAATAAAAAACAAGATTTTATAAATATGCTATGTTCTATGAATGGATATCCCCTTATTGACATTCAAGAAGATACAAAGGAAATAGAAGAAAAAATTATAAAAGTAAAAGCAGAGTTATCTACCACTAAAAAGCTATTAAAATTGCTTAAAATAAATCCTAGACTATCCAGTTATATTGATAAATTCAGTGACGATTTGTCTATAACTGAGCTAAGGGATAGAATGAAAAAAATTCATGGAGATATAGGGGCGTATAAGAAAAAACGAACAGCAGAAATTAATAGAAAAACAAGACTTGAAGTGTTAATAGACGAATTAAATTCTTTAAATAGAAATATTGAAAGAGGTAAAATTATATGTGCTGACTGTGGTAGTGATAGAATTGTTTACACTAACAGAGATTTAAGTTTTGATGTAAGTAATTCATATGTTAGACAAAAAGTACTACGTTCTATAAATTTTCAAATATCACAAAAAGAAGAAATTATCAATGAATACAGTAGAACAATTCATAAGGAACAAGATAAATTGAAAACTTTACTTAAAGATATTCCGGAAGATATACAAGAAATATTACTATACTCTGAAGAAATTCTATCTAGCATAGAGTATGATAATAAATTGAATGCACTTAATGAAGAATTAAGAAGTTTAATGCAAGCAAATAACTCAATAAGTGAAAACAGTAAAGAAGCAAGAAAAAAATATATTGAAATGAAGAATTCAATTGTTGAAAGAATGAATCTATTTTACTCAAAAGTTGATCCAAAGGGTACTTTGGATTTCGATGATCTATTCACAAAGAAGAATGTTACTTATTCAGGAAGTGAAGAGCAGGAATATTATTATTGTAGACTTCTTGCATTAAATGATTATTTCCAGCATGAATTTCCGATAATTATTGATTGCTTTAGAAGTGGAGAACTTTCTACACAAAAAGAAGAAATTATGATTCAAACATTTCAGAAAACAGGAAAGCAAGTTATACTTACATCTACATTAAAAAAAGAAGAATATAACAGTCATAAATATGATAAGTATGACGGTGTGAATGTAATTGACTATAGTGTGAATGAAGATAGCAAGATTTTACAGGAAAGTTATGCTCAGCTAATGCAAGAAATTTTGAGCGTTTTTGGGGTAAGTGAAGTATAGAGCAATTTGCATAAACGATTAAAAGTTCTAGTAACCAACTACCAATTATCTATAATAAGAAGTCCAATATTAAGAGTCAGAGGAGATAGTTCCTGCTGACTTTTGATATTTGGAGATGCTTCACCCTTTTTCAAAAGGTAAGGCAGAGATAAAGGTGTATTACTGCACTTCTCAAAAGTCTATATCAAGCCATTTAGAAGTATTACTGCAATTTGTCCAGTATTACTTTTTCTTGTCCCATTCTTTCAAAATATTCATTTTAAAGGCATATCCAGTATTACTCCATCATAAAATTTATCAATAGTCAGTTTTGGACGTGTAGTCATGAGAGAACGAAGAACAATAATAATAGAAAGCTCGCTTTATAAGGAACTGGCTGAAATAGCTTCCAGGGTTAAAAATGACTCTATTTCAAATCAGCTTGAAAATGCTGTTCGCGATTACGTAGCCAAAGAAAAAGGTAAGAGTGATGAACAGGTATTTTCAAGCATTTTTATACCTATTGAAAAAAGGCTTGCCAAGCTAGAGGAGGATTTACTGGAAGTACTTTTCAGAATAAAGCTTGATGCAGGAATAATTCTTAACCTGCTGCTTCCTCTATCTGCTGACTATATTACCACGACAGAAAAGGAGATCCTGGAGCAGGTTATGAATGAGGTTGACAGTATCTATGAGTCTGCAAGGAGAAAAACAGTAAAACAGCTTGAGAATAAGGCTGGTGATAATGATGCTCTTCGTTAAAATTGGATATACAAAAAATCTTACAGCTGCAAAAAAGTCAACCAAGTATATTGCTTTTAGGAGCCGTGAGGGAGGTCTTGGTGCTTTTGATAGGGACAAAGAGCATGCAGATGTGAAAGAGTTTAACCGCAATCTATCGGATAAAATGACAAGCTATTCCTCTTCTCCTAAGGTGTACAAGGTAGTCATTAGCCTCAGCGGAGATGAATATAAGAAGTCGGGATTGGAATATCGTGAATTTATAAGGAATGCTATGAGCAGTTACGAGACATGTTTTGGAAGAAAACTAACATGGATTGCTTCAGAGCATATGAACTGCAGTCATCCGCATGTACATATTCTGATAAAGCCAACTTATGAAGATAGGCATGGAATTTCATACAAGTTAAAGCTTAGTAACTATGAATTTACCCAATTTAAAAATATTTTTTTGCACAGCTATGATACAAGCATAAATTACAGTAGACAATATACAAAGTTTTTAGAGAAAGAAAGACTTTCTGCATTTGGGAAACAGCTTACCAAGGGTGTGGCAAGGACGATTATAAGACAAAATCCGTTCCTGAATTCTTTATACAAGATACATTCAATTAAGAAGCTTAAGACAGAAAGGGAAAACATAAAGAAGTTCAGGGAATATAAAAGGTGGATCAAAACAGAAACCTTTGGAAGTGGAAACTATAGAGACTTCGGCAAGATTATTAAACAAAGTGGCTGCAGCCCTGTCCGAATAGAACTTGATTACAAGGATAGAAGAAAGATAGCCAGCTATTTAAATGGCAAGGATTTAAAATGGCATGCTATTGAAAATAATACCGGCACAAAGGTTGCAATATATCCATTTGACAAGAGTGGCAGTATCATCAAACCTGAACAGATTAGGCAGTATTCAAATACTCTGAGCAGAGCCTTAAGGAGTAGATAAATTGAAGAAGTTATTTAGAAAACTGTTATTCTGGATAATTATATTTATTGTCTTTGATATTTTGGTTGCAGGAGCTATTGCTGTTGGTGGCAAGGTCACTGCTAATCCAGCTGCAGTTTTAGAGATATTTACTAATCATGTGTGCTTTCATAAGTTCTTGAACTATCAAGGATTGTATATTTTCATATTTGCAATATTTGTTGGATATTTATATAAGCCTTCAGAGAGTCAATACAACAATAATTCTTGTGGTTCGGCAAGATGGGCTAAGCCCAATGAGATTAGAAGGTTATTTAATTCTGAAAAAGGAATAATTTTTGGCGATAGAATATGTTTGGGTATGGATATATCAATGAATAAAAACATTCTGATAATTGGCAGCAGCGGAACAGGCAAATCCAGAGGATATATAAAGCCGAATGTACTGCAGATGAATGGAAGTTATATCATTACTGATCCGAAAGGGGAAATATTTGATGATACATATAAATATTTAAAATCTAATGGTTATGCAATAAAGGTATTAAACCTGGTAAACCTTGAGGCATCAGACTTTTATAATCCGTTGGAATATGCAGCAACGCAGCAGGATATTCAGGTCCTCGCAAGGACGATAATAGACAATACGTCAGGCAGCTCTGCGCAAATTGAGAATGAAAGTTTCTGGAGCAGCGCTGAGCTGGCACTGCTTACAGCATTGATAAGCTACGTGAAAACAGAATATCCAAAAGCAAGGAGGAATCTCGCAGGAATCTTTCAGCTTCTTTTGACTGCATCTGATGAGGATAAGCTTGACGAGCTGTTTCTAAAACTGCCGGAAGGTAATTCGGCGCTAAATGCTTATAAAGTATTTCGCTTATCAGGAGATCCGAAAACAAGAGGAAATATAATGATTGGACTAGGTATAAGGCTGCAAGTTTTGCAGAATGAAGCAATCGCCAGATTAACTTCGGCAGATTCTATGAATCTAACTGACATAGGGACAAAAAAGACAGCAGTATATGTGATAACCAGTGATACACATAGGACATTTGATTTCATATCATCCATGCTGTTTAGTCAGATGTTTCAGGTTATGTATTCTCAAGCTGATTCATATGGGGGAAGACTGCCAATCCAGGTAATATGCTTGCTCGATGAATTCAGCAATATTGGAAAGATACCGGATTTTTCAACAAAGGTTGCTTCAATGAGGTCAAGAGAAATAAGTGTATCAATAGCAGTACAATCTCTTGCACAGCTAAAATCAGGATATTTTAAAGAATGGTCTGATATTATTGGGAACTGTGATACTTTATTATTCTTGGGAAGCCAGGATATTGAAACTGCAAAATACATATCTGAGAGACTTGGAAAAGCTACAGTTGCTAATAAAAGCAAAGCTTTTTCAATTAATCTCAGGGATGGTTCGCGAAATTCGAAAAGCGAAAATGAAGGAAAGACTGCTAGATTTCTTTTAACCCCGGATGAAGTGACAAGGCTGGAAGCAGATAAAAGCATAATTTTTGTTAAAGGAACTTATCCAATTAAAGCTCAGAAGTATAGATTTGAAAAGCATAAAGCGTTCAATCTTTTGGAAAAGGCAGATCACAACTCATATAGGGCAGTTTATATACCAGAGAAAATGGCATTTAAAGAAATTCAATCAAAAATCAGTACTGAAGAGAAGCAAAAGAAGATAATAGATATCCAAAAGGATAGGTCTAAAGAACCTAAGAAAAGAGAAAAAGTTGTATATGAAAATATGAGCATTTTTGAAAAAATAGATTCAAGGGGGAATTAAAATGAGAGTAATTCAGGCTTTGAAAAAACAAAAGCTTTTAAACGTTGTTTTGTTCTCTGTAATGCTATTTGGTTTTTCAACATTGGCATATGCAGCGGCGGCAACAGACCCGGTTGATACCTTCATTGGTAATCTTGCAACTGCGATAAAAGGATGGGGTACAAAGGGAGGAGTTATCTGGGTAATCTATGGCATATTCAATGTTGCCAGAGGTATGAAGGAAGAAGATCCGCACATGAAATCCAAAGGCTGGAGGCACTCAACTGCTGCTGTTATTTTCACTGCTGGCTGCAGCCAGGCAGACAATATAGTAAGTCTAATTCGGACATGGTCAACCTAAATTATTAAAAGCCATGGGATGTTGCTGATAATTATCAGGATTGTGTGGGGGTGTGAGGATGAGAACAAAGGTCTTATTATTAATAATTATAATTACCCTTGCATTCCCATGCATTGCATATGCTGATACGGGATTTTCAATTCAGGGTATAGTTGATGCAATAGTCAACCTACCAAATAATTTAATACAACCAATAAAAGATGCAATAAATCAAAACTTTAAGGATTGGTCGGTAGAGATGTATTCATATGTGATTGACAACTGTGTTAACAGCTGTTTGAGTACACTGCCGACTTTTCTTAAAGATACTCCAGCTTTATGGAGTGAAACAACCCCTACAGTAATCAATATTATAACTGATGCACTAAAGCCAATTTGTATAACCCTTGCAACAATCGGATTTATCATTAACCTTGGCAAGGCAATGGCTGGAAGTGTTGCACAAGGCAGAACTGTTACAAGGTGCTTTATTCGGTTGATAATTACCGTTATCCTTATAGGTTATTCAGGACAGCTGCTTCAGTGGATAATTGACTTCAATGATGCTTTTATACAATTCCTTGACAGCAGAATATCAATTGATATTGTAGCAGCATTCAGAAACGCAATAATTGACAAAAGTGTTATACAATCAGCTTCAGCTACATTAAGCTCGGTGATAATGGTAGTCCTCACTGGATGGATTATTTGGATAGCCGCTCTGTTTGTACAATTTGCATTGATATTCAGGCTGATGCAAATCATGTTTTATATGCTGATAAGTCCATTAGTGTTTACCTGCAATATTACTGAAGAAACCACTGATATAATAAAAAGCTATATGAGAAAGTTTGTATCAGTAGTACTAAAATCATTCTTCTACAATCTAATATTCTTGGTGTATATAACCTGCATAACGCTGCCAAACGCAATACCAGTAGATATTTTAAGTGGAGCAATTTGCACAATAGTTTTAATAATATCAATGTTCAAAATACCCCAGGAATTTGAAGAGCTTCTCGGAATCGGCAAAAATGCAGGTTTTAATGTTGGAAGCTTGATTACTGCAATTGCAACAACAATAGCAGTACTTTAAGGAGAAATCGATATGGTTGTAAACATAAACGCAGAAATCAGCAGCTATAAGGAAAGAGTAGTTGGGAATTATACCTTAAGGCAGATTGTATGCCTGATAATAGCTTTGTTTATTGGGGTTACTACATATTTTTATCTGAATATACACAAAGATATTAAACAAATAATCGTAATATTTACTGTTCTGCCTATCGTCGCAATTGGATTCTATTCTTATCAAGGTGTTACATGCGAGTTGTATTTATACTACATGATAAGAGAATTTGTTTTTCCTCAAAAGAGAGTGTTCTTACCAGAAAATGAAGAGCTAATCGATGATGGAAAGGGAGGGCTAATGAAAGACGATGATAAAAAACTTATTAAGCTTGATAAAAAGAGAAAACATTCGAAAATATAAAATGCCAAGAACTGCTCAACAAACTATTCCTTTTGAGTATATAACTAAGGATGGGCTTATTGAAGCTGCAAAGGATACTTATGTGGCTATTTGTTCTGTAGACAATATAAACTACAGCCTTGCAAGGGACAATGATCAAGAAGACATATTTAATAATTATTGTACTATGTTAAACTCTCTTGATTATTACGTTCAGTGGTTTCTGACAAATGATGTACTGGATACAAAAGAGGTTACGAATATAATACCGGATACGCATATGACTCATAAAAATGACCTTGAATATTACCGTAATTGGATTACTGATATATCGGTTTCAAAAAAGGCTGCAGATAGAAAAAGATACCTTGCAGTTCAATGCTTTGGGAATAAGTATGTTGATGTATTAGGAGAGCTTGATAGGAGAATAGCATCTATAGAGCAGAACCTAAAAAAATATAATGCAAGGGTAGTTAAGCTTGGAGCAGAAGAAATACTTAAAATTCTTTATGATTCATATAATCCGGGACTAAAAAGAATACAGCCATTTAGTGTTTCAAATGACGTAATAGCAAGAGGGGTTAATGTTAAGGATTTGATATGCCCTTCAAGCTTTAGGTTCAGGACATCAAATATTGAAATTGGAGCAGATTATAAAAGAATACTTTTTATAAGAGACCTGCCAAATTCATTATCTGACAGATTTATTGGGGACTTACTAAGCCTTAATTTTAATGTTGATATTTCTATCCATCTTGAAAATATTGATCCTAGTGATGCGATGAGGTTTATAAAAGGAAGAATTACTGCAATGGAGGCAGATAAGATACTGTCTTCTCAGAAGGGAAAACTTCCACCCTTTGATCTTGAGTATAACCTTGAAGCAGCAAGGAAACTGCTCCATGAATTGCAGGCTAATGATAAAAGGCTTTTTTGTGTTGGAATATACATATGCCTGACTGCAAGCAATCTTGAACAGATAGAGCATTATACAAAGGTTACACAAAATATATGCAGTAAGCACGGAATTAAGGCTTTAATCGCTACACATAGACAGGAGCTTGGATTAAACAGTGTACTTCCATTTTGCAGTAATAGGCTGCATGTAAAAAGGCAGGTTCTAACTGATGGGGCGGCTATTCTGCTGCCGTTTACAGCACAGGACGTATTTTCAAGCAAGGGAATATTCTACGGGATAAATAAAATTACATCATCGCTTGTTGTATTTGATAGGAAGAATGACATAAAGAATCCAAGCGGATTTATACTCGGTACACCGGGGAGTGGGAAGACAATGACAGCAAAAGCCGAATTGTATAGGGTATTCCTATGTACTGATGACGACATAATCATAATTGACCCTGAAAGAGAGTATTTCCCTGTGGTTAAGGAATTGAATGGGGAGATAGTAACAATATCAGCAAACAGTGAAACACATATTAACCCTTTTGATATGGAAAAGGATTATGGAGATGACGAGCCGCCTTTGAAGCTGAAGGGAGAATTCTTGATAGGTATATTTGACCAACTTATTGGTCCATTGAAATCTGAGGAAAAAGCAATACTGGATAGGGTAACAAGGCAAACCTATAAGGATTATATTAATTCGCATTTTAAGCCGGAAAACATACCGACAATGAATGACTATTTTGAAATATTAAAAAAGCAGCCAGAACAGGAAGCTCAAAGATTGGCTTTGTCATTGGAGCTTTATGTTCAGGGAAGCTTGAGTATCTTTTCCGAAAAGACTAATGTAAATCTGAGTAATAGGCTAATTTGCTATGATATAAACAGGCTTGGAGATCAGCTTAAGCCTCTTGGAATGCAGGTTGTTTTGGATAACATCTGGAATAGGATTGTTTCGAATAGAGGAAAGAAGAAAAGAACATGGCTGTACATGGATGAGATATATCTGATGTTCAATAACGAATATTCGGGCAGGTTTTTGTATGAGCTATATAAGAGGACGAGGAAGTATGGAGGAATACCTACTGGAATTACTCAGAATGTTGAGGATTTGCTGAAGAGTGATATTGCAAGGTCAATGCTTTCTAATAGTCAGTTTATTATACTGATGGATCAGGCTGCATCGGATCGGAAGCAGCTAGCGGATATATTGCAACTGAGTCAGGCACAGTTGAACTATGTAACTAACAGCGACTGCGGACATGGGCTGATTGTAGCTGGAGGGTTGATTGTACCTTGTAAGTTTGAGATAAGTGAGAAGGAATATAGGTTGATGACTACCAAGCCGGAAGAATTTATGGATGTAGGATAAGGCGAACGGGCGTCCTTGCGAGAGCACATTGCGCTGTGTGTGGAGGACACGCGGAAGGTTCGCCCTGGTCACGGATGGGCGGGTGCCGATGAGCATCCGTGCCGGCACATGAGCGTTGCCAACATTTTACCGATTTTTCGCAACTCAATTATCTGACTCTAAATTAGCAATTGTTTTTTTCAATTGAAGAGCATAATATATTTATGCTACTCTAACACTTGCACTGATAATTTATGAGATTACATTTCCATTCAAGAACCATTTCTTTATTTAGTTTTGCGATGTTACAAAAATACTCATTAACTGCTAACGGGTCTCCTAAAGGGTGTTCATTTGCGTTTCTTACCATACACATAGTACAAAACTCATTTTCTGGACATTGAATACATTTTGGGAAATCTCGTTTGCGTAAGCTTCTTAAAAATTGTACTTTTATTGATTTATTCCAAATATCTTTGAGAGACGTTTCATTTACGTTACCAACAACATAATCCTGCCAACCAGCACATGGATATACATTTCCGTTCTCTGCTATGCAAATGGATGAATGACAAACGCTACAGACAATATCGTCTGGATTAATATTTTTTTTCTTCTCAGCTTCCTTTTCCATTAGCTCCAAATATTTAGGTTCATTAACAATTTTTTGGTTAATAACCTCTTTGACATCATTTAAAGACAGACGGTTACTCAGATTTTGTGTTGTATGGTTATATCTTGCTATAATGACATAATCACTTCCAACATTAATGTTGTGTATTTTCCCCCATTCGATAACATCATTATAACAGTTAATATTTTGCTTCATTATTGGACAACTAATTTGCATAGGTATATCATTTTCCTTCAGCTTTAATATTGCATTTTTAGTTTTTTCGAAACTTCCTTTTATTTGGGTTATTGCATCGTGAATATTGGAATCCATTGAGTATAATGATACCTGAACACCTAAGAGACGGTTTCTTTTCATTTCTTTAATAATTTCATTATTTAGTAAAGTTAAATTACTAAGAATATTTACGGAAAAGTTGTATTCATTACATTTTTTCAAAAAATCGCTAAAGTTATTATGCATCATTGGTTCACCACCACTTAATGTCACATGCAATAAATTCATTTTTTTACATTGTTCTAAAACATTATAAAACAAATCAGGTTCGATATGCTTTACTTTGTTATCATGTGGGATATAACAGTGTACGCATCTTTCGTTGCACTTGCTTGTAATTTCTATGTGTAAATTTGTTAGCTGAGGTTCGTTTTTAAAGTATTCATCAAAAAATTCTTGTGTAGATTTTTCAAAACCTTTAGTAGGAGAACAATCTTTTTTTCCGTTTTTTGGTTCCATTACCTTGTACGAAAACCTCGAGTCTTTTTCATTGCATTCCTGCAAAGTTTCGCCAGATACAATAAATCCATCCAACTCAAGTAAGCGATAAAACTCTCTAGCATCGATCTTAATTGTTTCAATGTCCACATTTGTAAATTGCATACTGATTTTTTTTGCTAGATCATCAAGTGTCTGTGGTTTTTCACCTAAAACAGACAAAAATACTGCCCCACTCTGCGATACAATTTTGTCTCCAATGTCATTACCGTCATTATTCGCTTGTTTATATCCGAAATTTCTATTGTCCGTTATATAACCAAAAGACTTATAGTTTCTGAATATAACATTAGATTTTTGTTTGAAATACATTTTAACATCTCCTTAGCAATCAGACGGCGATGCTATTTGCATAACATCGTCGCCATTGATCAAATTGTACATTAACGTCCGCTTGGTCGTGGTGGATTACAAGGTCTTCCGCTCGGTTTAGTATTCGGCTTGCATTCTGCCATACGTACAGTACTTTGTGCCATGATTACAGGTTTTTCGTATACCATTTTTTTCACCTCCTTTCCATAGTCTTGCTATAAAATAGCAACATCTTGCATAATGTTGTCTTATTTATTTGTCATAAGCAATATATTAACTAATGAAATACAATCATAATAGATACCATTATCAAGTTTTTAATTGTTCTCTCTCCCTGGCGGTGGTCACACCCAGCGATTGGGGTGTGGAGCGGAGCTTTCTCCCTGCTCTAAACCAAGGAACTCTTGTCTCCCGCGACTTTACGGTAGTGCATTATTGTGTGTAGGAGGGTTCTTTCTACATACTATGACTGTTTTACGGTTGCAGACTAACTGATGTTACTTTTCCGAATTCGTCTCTGTTAATCTTAACTTTTTCCCAATTCTTAGCATGAATAAGTCCATTTTTTGCTAACTCTATAACCGGATAACTTAAAGATGGCTCAAATCCATCTCTATTAATATCGATTTGTGTAGCCATTGCAGGCCATAAACTTGCAACATAGGAATCATGGAAATCTTCTTCTGGCATTGATGAACTGCAACTTATTATGCCACATAATTCACCATTATCATTAAAAATAGGTCCACCACTCATTCCGTGGTCAAATCTTGCGTTGACTCTGAAACATGGAAATGATAACAAGTATGAGTCACGTTTTTGATCAAACACCTCAATAACTTCTCCAATTGTTGTTGATGGTGAATCTTTCCATAAAACATAAACATCTTTTTCCTTGACTTTTTCGATAATCACTTCGGATTTCGGATATCCAAATCCCGTTATCCTAGTTCCAACACCTGGAGGAACCAGATTAATTCTAGGATACTTTAATTTAATATCCTTCGCGTTATCTGATGCTGGCGTTAGGAATAAAAACGCAATATCAGTAGTATCGCATAACCATATTTTAGTAACGTTCCACAATGTGCCACTTTCTCCATTATTAAGCACCTGAATAGCCATTATTGAAAAACTACCTTCGCTATTGTTACCTAAATTTTCTTGTTCAAAATTACTCCAATAATCTTCAATAACATGTTTGGCTGTCATCGCCAAGCATGATGCTATTACAACAGCTGTTCCTGATGGATAAAAATATTCTCCTTTTAAAGCAGTAAGTGCTAGTGCAAATTCAGTTATAGCACTTTTTAATCCTGTTTCTTTAAATGAAGGTTTCTTACTGTAGTCACTCATATGCTAAATTCTCCCTTTGTCACATAGATAAAGTATCATAAAATTTTTACGCAAATCACACTTATAACTAGAGCCAACTTTCACATAACTACGAAACTGCCGAAAGTGTGTGAAACACTTCCAATATAGTTGTATTAATGACAGCATGTCTTAAATATTTTATATAATGATACCATTTATTGTATTTTTTTACAATCGTATTAGTCTGGCTATCTAGCAAACAAGAAGTTTTAGTATAGTGCATCCTTTCCCATGTCTTCCCATTCTACAATTTTACTCCAATAGAATTTGCAAGTACTTTCGCGGCATAAGCAGACTCCGGCTTATGCCTTTCAACTTATTCCACGGTTACTTGAAATTCGTTCCGTAAAATTGTGCTCCTTAAATAAAAAAAGAAAGGAGCTATTGATTATGGAGAAATTTAAGTTAGGACAGGTAGTTGCCACACCGGGAGCATTGGAGGAGTTAAGCAGGGAGGAGATTTCGAGTGCTTTAAGGAGACATGCAAGTGGTGATTGGGGAGATTTATGCAAAGAAGATAAGAAGGAGAATGAATTAGCACTGAAGGAGGGTTTCAGAATTCTGTCAGCGTATAAGTCGTCGGGCAATGGTAAGAAATTCTGGATAATTACTGAGGCAGATAGAAGTGTAACAACAGTTTTACTGCCGGAAGAGTATTGAGGGGCCGAAAGGTCCCTTCCCTCATTATCTTTTCCTTTACAGTGTTCGCCATGCGGTATAAAATATTAGCAAAAGAAGGAAATTAATCAGCGAACCTGTAGAAAAACGGTGACGTATAGTTTAAAGATTCCGTTCCGTAACGAATGGCAGCCAGTTGCTACGTTCGGACGAAGTCCTGCGCTCACTGGGGGTAGTTATTATATCTGATGCGGGAGTGAACGATTATGAAC
>Ga0209340_1001044_pt1 | contig 22760 bp, 19 predicted proteins | sample EPASupsiteSAE323_FD_187266 | JGI IMG/M metagenome (GOLD analysis project Ga0209340, IMG submission 187266) | Bioremediated contaminated groundwater from EPA Superfund site, New Mexico - Sample SAE3-23 (SPAdes) (version 2) | ecosystem: Environmental > Aquatic > Deep subsurface > Groundwater >... | reverse complement strand
CACATTCAGTCATCACACGATTGTGTCGGAAAATCGTTGTGTGCGCATTCCCGATGGCATTCCCATGGATGTGGCCGTGTTGTTCGGTTGTGCCATCCCCACAGGAGCGGGTATGATCATCAATCATGTCAAACCTCTATCTGGCTCATCTTTTGCCATCTTCGGCTTGGGTGGCATTGGCATGAGTGCTCTCATGGCGACTCGTCTATACGAATGCTCAATGGTCATCGCAGTTGATATTGAAGACGACAAACTTCAGATGGCAAGGGCGTTTGGAGCCACACAGGTCATAAACTCTTCAAAATATGATCCGCTTGAAGAAATTCGTAAAACGACCGGCGGGAAAGGGGTCGACTACAGCGTTGAGGCGGCTGGACTTGCAAAATCAATCGAGCTCGCTTTTCAGGTTGTACGTAAAGCAGGAGGCCTGTGCGTGTTCGCCTCGCATCCTCAAAACGGTGATCGTATTTCTCTTGACCCGTACGACCTGATATGCGGAAAGCGTATTGAAGGTAGTTGGGGCGGTGAAAGCAAACCTGATCGTGACATTCCCTTGATTGCGGACTTGTACCTCAAAGGATTGCTACCTCTAGAGAAGTTGCTCAGCCGACGGTATACGCTTGCCGACATTAATCAAGCCCTTGATGACTTGGAGAATCGACGGATTGTCCGAGGACTCATTCAAATGAAGCATATGTGAGACAATCTGAGTCACGGATTAAAACAAATACACATTGTAAACTTTAGTGCCTTACGTACTACAAATCGCTAAGATAAACAAGAACACCACACATATGCGAGGCGGGCCGTTCGCCTGATAATCGGGCGACTGATGCTCGATGGCACAGTCCAGATTGGGTTGCGGGCATGTTCCGCCTTGCTGCTTAAGTGAAAATATTGGGTTTAACGTAGAAGCGACATCCTGTCGTTTTACTGAGGATTGGACAATCTTTGTCACATGAAGCCGGACTATTTCATGACATCGGGCGAGACGCCCGTGCTACGTTCAGCCACGTAACCTCAATAATCGTGGCTCGGGCGTCTCGCCCGAAGCACTTTGCCCAGACGACAAAAAGCGACATACTGTCGCTTTACATACGGTGAACTTCCGTATCCACAGTAATGCTTGAATGATTTGAATGTTTTGCATTCAATGAAAAAACTACATCAAGATTCAATTAACGTCATAAATGAGATTCGGCATAAAGCACGATCAAAGCGAATTGTATTTGTTTCAGGCAACTTTAACATCATACATCCTGGGCATCTTCGTCTCTTGAGGTTTGCGAAAGAATGTGGTGAATATCTTGTTGTTGGGGTTTTTGATTCTCATGCGCGGGGCGTGGTCGTACAGGAAGAATTACGTGTTTATGGCATTCAGGCCATCAGTTGGGTCGATTATTCATTTGTTCTTCGTGATAAACCTGTGGTATTCATTGAAGCTTTAAAGCCTGCATTCGTAGTAAAAGGCAAAGAGCACGAAAAGATGTCCAATCCAGAAGCGTGCGTACTGAAAAAAACAGGCGGGAAACTCCTTTTTGGCTCTGGTGATATAAGTTTCTCGTCGGTTGACCTTATACGACAGGAGTTTTCAGAATTCAATGTCTCCACAATAAAAAAAGTCAAGGATTTTCCGCATCGGCACAATTTCGACATACTGGAATTGAAAGATATCCTTTGTCAAATGAAGCAATTGAGGGTGTGCGTGCTGGGGGATGTAATAGTTGACGAATATATAACTTGTGATCCACTCGGGATGTCGCAGGAAGACCCAACAATTGTGGTTATGCCAATTATGCAGGATAAATTCATCGGCGGTGCTGGAATTGTTGCGGCACACGCATGCGGTTTAGGATCAAAAGTCAATTTTGTCACGGTGTGTGGAAATGATGCGGCAGCAGACTTTGTTAAGCAGGAAATGACCAGATTCAAGGTTAGTCTACACCTTTTTAATGATGAAAGCAGGCCAACAACGTTAAAGCAACGATACCGAGCTGGGCAAAAAACCCTCTTACGCGTTAGCCATCTCCGTCAACATGCTGTCAGTGCTGAGATATGGAAGAAGATGTCGAAGGATCTCAACGCTATACTTGATAAAACAGATCTACTCATCTTTGCCGACTTCAATTATGGCTGCCTCCCTCAAGTGTTAGTAGACGAGATCATCGAAAAATGTCGAAAGAAAAAAATCATGATTGTCGCCGATTCGCAATCGTCGTCTCAAGTTGGTGATATCTCGCGCTTCAACCATTCGACGCTGGTGACACCAACTGAACGGGAAGTGCGTCTTGCCGTCCATGATTTTGATTCTGGGCTTGTGGTCCTCGCAGAAAAACTTAGAAAAAAGGCTTTTATCAGAAATGTCGTTATTACTTTGGGGGGTGAAGGTATTCTGATCCATGCCGAGACAAATAAAAAAAATAAATGGCTTACTGATCGACTTCCTGCCATGAACACCGCCCCCAAGGATGTGGCTGGCGCAGGCGACTCTTTCCTTACTTGCGCCTCGATGTCTCTTGCGTCTGGTGCTGATATATGGAAGGCTTCATACCTTGGTTCTCTTGCAGCGGCATGTCAAGTCGGCCGCATCGGTAATATTCCGCTCACGACTGAAGAGCTCAATATGGAACTAGAGAGCTGATTAACGCATGAATCGTGCTGTTTTTCTTGACAGAGACGGAGTTATTGTAAGAGACGCTGACTTAATTATACGCATTGAGCAAATCGAAATACTTGAAAATATTACTTCCGCCCTCTACAAACTTAAAGCTGCAGGATATTTGCTTGTCGTAGTGAGTAATCAACCTGTCATAGCAATAGGGCTGATTTCTGAAGACGAAGTTAAGAAAATTAACGATGAGATCGAAAGGCGCATAGTTGATTTAGATGGTCCACACATCGATGGTTTTTATTTCTGCCCACATCACCCGAATGCGAATGTAAAGCAATACCGGGTTGTATGCGATTGCCGCAAACCCGAACCTGGACTGATTCTTAAGGCCTCGCTAGATTTTTATATAGACACTGGCAAAAGTTACATGGTTGGAGACCGTATCACTGACATTGCCGCAGGAAAAGCTGCAGATTGCACGACTATTCAGGTCATGTCAGGATTGCACGAAGCTCCTACGATTCAGACTGCCCATCCAATTGATCCGACGTTAGAACCTGATTATGCCTGTAGGGATCTCTCAGCGGCGACACAATGGATACTGGCTCGAATGGCACTGACTTAAGCGTGTTTTGTAGAAGCGGTATCTTCCCGCTTTATACGGCGCACTGCCGCATCCGCTATTTTAATAGCATTTTGAGGTATGTAAGTCGCTAATCCATATCGAATCTGAACCACTAACCATGGATCACACTGGACACACGGATAGAGAAAGATAACTTCAAGATGAAAAACAAGTCATAAAACGAATGTATGCGATTCAAAACAAAATTAAAACCATTTTGTCGTCAAAAGTGTTTTTTCTGCTATCTCCGTCGTCGTACCCGCAACAAATTCTCTATCACCCCCTGCAGGCATAGAAGCTTTTAGGAAATTGCATAAATGAACCGAAAGGCCATGATTCTTGCCGCCGGATACGGAACTCGTCTTGGCGATCTAACAAAAGAAATCCCAAAGCCGATGCTGCCCATCCAAGGTCGTCCGCTTCTCGAATATCTTGTTGTCCATTTGCGACGTCATGGATTCAATAAAATTTGCATCAACCTCCACTACATGCCTGATATAATTATAAACTATTTTGGAGATGGTTCAAAATTGGGTGTAGAGTTGACTTATTCATATGAACCAGAACTTTTAGGCACCGCAGGTGGTGTGAAGAAAATGGAGGACTTTCTTAAAACCGACGGTCCGTTTCTCGTGCAGTACGGCGATGTGCTGACGGATCAAGATTTCTCCGCTATGATGGATTTCCACAATTCAAAAAAGGCACTTGCAACCATACTCCTTCACCAAAGGCATAAATCAAACAGCGTCGTCAGTCTCGACATGGAGAATAAAATAATAGGTTTTTTAGAACGTCCTACAGATGAAGAGCGCAAGAATTTTATTTCTCCTTGGGTAAATTCCGGGGTCGCCATCCTTGATCAAGAAATATTCAACTATATTCCAGCAAACAAGAATTGTGATCTACCCAAAGAGATTTATTCAATGTTAATAACGTCTGGTCGTCTATATGGATTTTTTCTTTCAGGTCACCGTTGTGCGATAGATTCACCACAACGATTTATGGAGGCACAAAAATCGTTAGATATATATGATATTCCTTCTGAAATTAATTCGATTTGAATGTTAAGATCAGGGTTAATAATAGAAACGCTGCTCTACTAATGAAATCAAGATTAAGAGAGTTCTTATATAAGATAGAAATGGATCGTGCGGTTTTTTTTGCCGTCTCAAGTAAAATTTGGGGATTAACCGCAGGACCTATATCTATGCTTCTGATAACCACCTATTTTACACAGGAAATTCAAGGTTATTATTACACTTTTTTTTCTTTATTAGCTTTACAAACATTTATTGAGTTGGGATTGGGTACTGTTATACAACAATTTTCAAGCCATGAATGGGCACAGTTAAGTCTTGATCCATTTGGGAAAATTATTGGTAATCCTGATGCGCATTCAAGGTTATCCAGCATTGCGAAAATTGGTGTCAAGTGGTTTGGAATCGGAGGTGGTATATTAACTTTGGGTTTGGCACTAGGAGGGTTCATTTTTTTTTCAACATCTCCTGAGGTTAATGTTGGTTGGAAAGTTCCATGGTTTGCGCTCTCTTTGCTAACGGGGTTAACAATCATACTTACACCTATTTGGTCACTTTTGGAAGGGTGCAATCAGGTCGGGAAGATTTATACTTTCAGATTTATGCAGGTTGTAATATCAAATATTGCAGGGTGGACTGCTATTATAATTGGTGCTCAATTATGGACAATAGTCGTGATAAGCCTTACGACGGCTGTATGTTCGTTTTATTTTTTAGGTAAAAATTATTTTAGTTTTTTAAAATCTTTGATTTTTTCAGATCTTGTAGGTCCTAAAGTTAAATGGTCAATTGATTTGTTGCCTATGCAATGGAGGATTGCCGTTTCCTGGATTAGCGGGTATATCTGTTTCTCATTATTCACTCCCGTTCTCTTTAAGTATCATGGTTCTGTTGTCGCCGGCCAAATGGGAATGACGTGGAGTTTGGTCGGTGTCATTGGGGCAATAGCCGGTTCGTGGGTTGCACCTAGAGTCCCACAATTTGCCATGTATGCCTCTGAATGTAAATATAAAGAGCTAGATCAATTATTTTGGCGAGTGACAAAAATAGTTACTTTAGTAGCATTTATAGTAGCGATAATAATTCTTACTTTTGTTTTATCTATTAATTGGGTTGACACGCCGTTAACCAAAAAATTAGCATTACGTGTATTTTCTCCTATGACGGTTGCCATTTTTTTATTGGCTCAAATAATTATAATGGTGTCGATTCCTTTTTCTAGCTATATGCGTGCCCATAAGCAAGAACCAATCATGCTTCTTTCTGTTATTGGCGCCATCATGATTTGCATGTCAACCCTCGTTCTTGGTAAATATTATTCTGGTCTCGGAGTGGCTATCGGTTACTTAATTACAAATATTATATTAATTCCTTTTGTTTTCCATATTTGGCACATGCGAAGGAAGTCATGGATTGCGGCAACATTAAATGTTAAATAAATTATGTGTGTTGTAATACTTAATAAATGGATGTGGAATATATATACAAATGAGTTAAAAATATAGACAGAAATAACAGAAAAAATGAGAACATTAAATTTAAATATATTTTTTTATGTATCAAATTAAATATCGGGAAATAAGCGGGAAAAAACATTTCACTTTCATATGTCAATAAAAACTTTAAAGAAATAGTTTTAATTTTTTTTAAAATGCAGGAATAACAACAGAACAATTCTTAATTATTTTATTTTCTCGCCAGAATAACAGCTCTTTTTTATAATTTATAGAGTTTTTTGGGGAAATATGATATATTAAACGTGTTTTCAAAAAATTGTTTTAGAAAAATCCCAACGAGCGACAAATTTCAATGTTTTTAGAAAGGACAGATTCATGGAAGCCCCTTACAAAAACGTTCCTTTTATTATTGCGGAAATAGGTATCAATCATAATGGGTCATTAGAGATTGCAAAAAAACTCATAGATGGGGCAAAGATCGCCGGATGTGATGCAGTAAAATTCCAAAAACGCACTATTGATGTTGTCTATACGAAGGTAGAACTTGACAAATACAGGGAGTCGCCATGGGGGACAACGAATAGACAGCAGAAAGAAGGATTGGAATTCTCTATCGCCCAATACAAAGAAATTGACAGTTATTGTAAACAAATTGGGATCAAGTGGTTTTTTTCCGCATGGGATATTGCAAGCCAACGTGAAATGAGGCAATTCGAATGTACATATAACAAGGTTGCATCCGCAATGCTTGGGAACAAAGAATTTCTTTGTGAAGTCGCATTAGAAAAAAAATATACATTCATATCTACAGGGATGTGCACACTCGAGGAGATTGACAAAGTAATTGAATTATTTAGTAAGCATGACTGTCCGTTTGAGATAATGCACTGCAACAGTACGTATCCCATGGAAAATAAGGATGCGTGCTTGAGTATGATAAAAATTCTTCAAGATCGCTACAAGTGCCGTATTGGCTATAGCGGCCATGAATCAGGTAGAATTGTTTCTTTTGCTGCTTGTGTTTTAGGTGCGACCTCTCTTGAGCGTCACATAACACTTGACCGTACTATGTATGGATCAGATCAGGCTGCCTCACTGGAAATTGAGGACTTGATGCGTCTTGTCCGAGACATCAGAGCAATTCCAGCTATATTAGCTGATGGTGTGAAAATAATATCTGCAAAGGAAAAAGAAATCAGAAAAAAACTTAGATATTATGAAAATTAAATGTTTATTTTAATGTCATCTGTTTAAGGAGCAAAATTAGAATGATTAGTACGGTTTGCGCTATTATCCCAGCACGTGGGGGTTCCAAGGGGGTTCCGGGAAAAAACATTAAGTGCCTCAAGGGATATCCTCTAATTGCATATTCTATTGCCGCAGCAAAACTTTCTAAAAATATCCAACGAATTATTATTTCTACTGATTCTGAAGAGATCGCTATATTATCTAGAAAATATGGTGCGGATGTTCCATTCTTGAGGCCTCCGGAACTAGCACTAGACAACTCAAAAGACATAGATTTTATGCTTCATGTGATTGACTGGTGTGAGATGAATGAAAAAGGTGCTCCCGAATACTGGGTGCATCTCCGTCCCACAACACCATTACGCGATCCTCTCATCGTGGACATGGCTATCAATCAGTTGATAAACAACAGCGAGGCCACATCACTTCGCTCCGGTCATGTTGCATCGGAATCACCATTCAAATGGTTTCGACGCGACGATCAGGGTTATTTCCGCGGGATTATTGACAATTCGACCGATTCTGCGAACAATCCTCGACAACAATTTCCGGATGTTTATATCCCCGATGGCTATGTGGATGTGTTAAAGAGTTCCTTCATAAAAAAGACCAAGACGATTCACGGCAATAAAATGATCGGTTATATTTCACCCTTCTGTACCGAAGTCGACACATCCGATGACTTTGACTATCTTCAACATATGATTGATAAGATGGGAAGTCCTCTCTTTGAATATCTCAATACAAACCATAAATAGTTAATAAAGGAGAGCATCAATATGTCAGGATTTAAATTTGATACAACTCCGCAAGAACTAACGCACGTTAATACCAGATACCGTACAGTGAAGACCAAACTGCCGGTTCCCGAGAGTCTCCCGATCCTTGAATCCCTTGACCAGTACGAATCCATTTCCATGCACGGTCAGCTCCCAATAGTGTGGGATCGGGCTGAAGATTTTCAAGTTTTTGATGCGTGGGGAAATAAGTGGATTGATTTTACTAGCACAATTTTTGTTGCCAATGCTGGGCATGCCAATAAGCGGGTCATCGAAGCCATACAAAACGTGATTAATAAACCATTGTTGCATACATATACATACGCAAGCAAGGAACGAGCAGATTACCTCAAATACTTGATTGATAATACTCCACCTCAATTTGAAAAGGCTTTTCTACTTTCCGCTGGCACTGAGGCCACCGAAGCCGCCTTGAAGCTCATGCGCCTAAATGGTCGGAAGAAAGGCAAGCGGCGCCCTGGAATTATTGCGTTTGAAGGCAATTGGCACGGGAGGACAGTTGGCGCACAGATGATGGGTTTTAATCCTTCACAAAAGGAGTGGATTGGTTTTCTTGATCCAAACATCTTTCATCTCCCGTTCCCATATCCATGGCGTGAAGACGCAATGAAAGATCCGGCGATTTATTTTCAAAAAAATTTAGAAGCTTTATTTTTAGAAAAAAATCTTGATCCGTCTCAGGATATTGCAGGTATTATGATGGAAACGTTTCAGGGATGGGGGGCCGTTACATATCCACCTGAGTTCGTCAAAGAAGTCGAATCATTTGCCAGAGGAAATGACATCCTTCTATCATTCGATGAGATGCAGTCAGGGTTTGGCAGAACCGGCAGACTTTTCGGTTACATGAACTACGGTGTTGAGCCCGATCTTCTCGCCTGTGGCAAGGGTGCCTCTTCGGGTGTTCCATTGTCTATCGTGCTCGGAAGCCGCGAAGTCATGGATCTGCCAGAGATCGGTTCAATGAGTTCGACACATTCAGCCAATCCTCTTGTTTGCGCAGTTGGTAAGGCAAATCTGCAAGCACTGATTGATGATGGCTTGATTGATAAAGCCCAAAAACAAGGTCTTGTATTTCATTGTCTTCTCAACGACCTCAAGAAAAAATATCCAAAGCACCTGAAATATGTGCTCGGAATGGGTATGGTCGCCGCCATAATTTTCTATGACGACGAAGGAAAACCACTTTGTGATTTGTGCAACCATATTGCCGAGCTTGCCATGCAGAAAGGGTTACTTGTGGTTCATACTGGCAGAGAATCTATCAAGTTGGCACCGCCGCTTACCATTCCCGAGGAGGCCATGATGGAAGGAATTGCAGTACTTGACGAATGTATTGCGGAGAGCATCTGAGTGGCAGCGACTATTCGGCATATAGGACTTGTTGTTCAAGATATTGACACTTCGCTTAAGTTTTATTCCGGATTGATTGGTCTTCCTGTGGCCTCGCGCAAAATCGAAGAGGGGGTAATTATTGATCGGGTAGTAGGTATTCCTAATGTGAAATTAGAGTGGGCGAAATTGCGTGATGAGTCAGGTGTCATTCTTGAATTACTCCACTATCATTCTCATCCTGAACGCCCTCCCTGCGGGTTTTATCCATCAAATCGTCATGGGGCATCGCATGTGGCTTTTACGGTGAATAACCTTGATTCACTTTACGAAGAACTTAGCCGCCGCAATATTCACTGTAATTCATCACCTCAAATGTCTTCTGACGGTAAGGTAAAAGTTCTTTATTGTCATGATCCAGACGGCATCCCTGTTGAGCTTGTTGAAGAATTATCATAATTGGCAAGGCTCGCCCGAAAGTCAATCGTTTGCCGTGTGATGTCACAACTGTCGTCCGATTGATTGACGAATGATCTGTGTCGCACTATGTGTGTAATGTCACTGACTTAAGAGCGAAAACATAGTGGATGCGGCAGCGCGCCACATGAAGCGGCAAGATGCCGCTTCTACAAAAATGCGCTTAAGTCAGCGCCATTCGCACTATGTGTGGTATTATTTTTTTTCATTTATTTGAAGTTATGGATCTTAAATCGTAAGATCTGTCAAATTATATTTTAGGTATAAATACATGAAATCTTTAGACTATGTAGCAATTACTTACGATGAAAAAAGGACACCTAAAACCGACTATCCTTCTCAAATGGCTATGTATTTTCAAGAGCGATTCATGCTCAAACCCGGTTCAATTTTTCTTGAATTAGCCTGCGGGAGAGGTGACTTTTTACGGGCATTTCACGACATCGGCTTGAATTGCAGTGCAGTTGATATTTCGGATTCATCCGTTGAATTAAACAAAGTATTTGGTGCGAAAAAATGTGATGTGACTTGCGAAAAATTGCCATACGAAGATAATACATTCGACATCGTCTATTCTAAATCACTCGTCGAGCACATGTGGGACGCAACATTTCTCATGTCAGAAATACTAAGAGTATTAAAACATGGCGGATTATGCATTACCCTTACACCAGATTGGGTGAGCCAAATGCCCGTGTTCTATGAAGACTATACGCATTGTCGTCCCTATACAGTCGATAGCCTGAAAGATCTCATGACGACTTCTGGTTTCAATAAAGTTGAAACAGAACATTTCTGCCAACATCCGTTTATCTGGCGATCAGAATCTTATCAGTTTTTGGCGACCATACTCCGCTTATGCATTTCCACACCGACAGGGAGGGTGCTTACTAAATTCACTAGGGTCAAGTTTTTCCGTTGGGCGGTAGAACGGATGGTATTAGCTACGGGTTTTAAACACACATAACATCCTCATTAATGCAGAAAAGATACATAACCCTTCCTGTACACAAAATAGCATCCACTTTTCAAATAGTTAAAGAGTATAAACGCGAAAACATAAGGTAGTGTGAGAAAGTGAAATATATTAATCAAACAATCTGCCATGGTTTGGCCAATGTAAACATTGAACTGACGAGTCGATGCAATAAGAACTGCTGGATGTGCGGTCGACGCAAGGTGGATCGGGAGTTTCCAGAATTAAAACTCCATTATGGTGACATGGAATGGGATCTTGTAGAAAAAATAGCACAGGCAATGCCTCCGGATATTATGGTTCAACTGCACAACAACGGAGAACCACTACTTTATCCTCGTTTTGGAGAGGCTGTTCGTTTGTTCAAACAAAATGAGAACATCGTAAACATCGTCACGAATGGTAAACTTCTCATGGAGCGATTTGATGAAATTGTAGATAACTTGGACACATTGTCTATTTCAATATTCGAAAAAGACGAAGAATCCGAGGATCAATTGACTATTATCAAATCATTTCTTAATCGTAAAGGTGATCATAAACCCTTTACTTCACTGCGTCTCATAGGAGATGTTGACCCTGAACCATATAGGCAACTCAAGACATTGATCATTCGACGAGTATTGCATGCTCCAATGGGCAGCTTCAACTATCATAAACAAAAACCAACTATCCCCGAAATCGGTATATGCCTTGATTTCCTTAACCATCTAGCCATTAACAGTAACGGTGATGTGTCAATCTGTGTGCGTTTTGATCCTAAACGCCTTGGCGTGTTGGGTAATATCAAAAACCAATCTCTATCTGAGATCTGGCATGGCGTTAAGCGTCAAGAGTGGAAAATTCTTCATGTAGATGGGAAACGTGAGCAAATACCATTGTGCTCCTACTGTCATTATTGGGGCGTTCCTACTGGTTTTGATTCTTTATAATGTATCAATAATTCTATTTTAATATTCTCTCCAATTAAATTTATTTATTTCATGAATATTTACATTTTATCGTATTTCTTAAGAAAGATTAAACAAAAAGGTATTATATACTGTTTCGTTATAATTTTTAATAAAATTAAACATGATTTTATTTTTTTACGTCCATGGTGGATAAAAGCGATATTTTATAAAAATATTTTATGTTTCTTATGTACTAAAAAGAAGACTAAAAAGAGGCTTCTTGGGATTTGGGATTTTAAAGCTCTTCCTTGGTCTGTTGGGGATCCTTTAGCTTTTGTGGAGACATTAAATGTACTTAAGATACAATATGGATGTGAAGAAGTCGATATATGTGTTGTCTTTGATCGTGAGAACCCTGGAGGTAATCGCGGGAATACAAATCTAACATTTGAAAATGCTAGTGATTATATTTTAGATTTTTTACCACTATTTAGTACATGTCAGTTTTTAGGTTCTATATTGCAGTTTAGTAGTAGAAGCGAATATTATACTTTTATAAAACAAAATATATATCGTTATACGATATTCCCGCCATTAGTAAATCATTTGGGTGAGACATATAACTTTTACGGGGGAGCTCCATTTAAAGAGATCTTCGATTTTTATACAAATCATCATTATATTCCACATTTGCGAATTGGTAAAATAAATAAAGCACGAGCATTTTCATTTTATAAAGAAAACCTAATAAACAATCATTTACCGATTGTTGTTTCTTTAAAGCGTACAACTCATGCAATTTCAAGAAATGCGGATCCTCGTGTGTGGATTAAATTTTTTAATTTGTGCAATATTAAATATTCAGAATTCATATTTGTAATAGTTGGTCTTCGGGAAGAAATTTTTGTCGAAATGCGTGTTTGTAAGAATGTTTTGTTTGCCAAAGATTTTGGCACGACTATAATGGATGATTTGTCGCTTATACGGACATCTTTCCTTTACATGTGCACAACTAGTGGGCCTCCAACTATTGCTCTATTTAGTGATCAACCATATCTTATGTTTCATATGCCTAAACATACGTTACGGAAATATAATATTAAAAAAGGAGATAATTTTTGCTTTGCTTTAAACACACAAAAAATTTTTGATGATTCAATTATTGTAACGCCTGAATTTCTATTTGATGAATTTACAAAAATGGTAACTTCGCTTAATAAAAATATTTGGTATGATAAATTAAGTAATAACTCAAACTCAGTATCCACACATCCAACAGCAAATCCTGTCAATAAGTAACTATACACAAGGATATCATAATGAAAATATTATTAGTGGTCTATGATAATGAGTCTTATATACATTATTTCCCGATTGGACTCGGCCATATTGCTGCAATTCTTAAGAAAAAAGGATATGAAGTGTGTATATACAATCAGGATAAAGAGCATTATCCTGATGAGCATTTAACACATTATTTAAATTCTAACCATTTTGATTTCGTTGGTATAAGCGTAATCGGTGGTTATTATCAATATCGAAAACTATTAAGTTTAGCTAAAGCAATCAATCGATCAAAACAAAGACCATTTTTCATAATAGGAGGACATGGTCCATCTCCAGAACCAGAATATTTTTTGAGGAAAACTTTAGCAGATGTTGTAGTCGTCGGAGAAGGTGAAGAAACGATAGTTGAGGTTGTTACCTCTTTGTGTAATTCTCATGATCTTTCAACCGTTAAAGGGATTGCCTACAGGAAAGAAGATACAATTTACACCAATGAACGAAGAGAATTGATTAGCGATATAGATTCTATTCCATGGCCGGCTTATGAGCTATTTCCAATAGATTATTACCGGCTCATGCGCGAACCACATACGAGTAGTACCGACTTCTTGATGCCAATGCTTTCGGGGCGCGGCTGTACTTTTGAGTGCAACTTTTGTTATAGGATGGATAAAGGATTTCGACCACGATCAAGTAATAGTTTGGTGGAAGAAATCAAGTTTTTACAACATAAATATGGTATATCTTATATTGAATTTGGTGACGAGCTTTTAATGTCCTCAATCCAAAGGACAACAGAACTTTGTGAGGCCTTCTTGAATAACAATTTAAAATTTAAATGGTTCTGCAGTGGCAGACTTAATTATGCAACTCCAGCAGTTTTACAATTAATGAAAAAGGCAGGATGTGTTTTTATAAATTATGGCATTGAAGCCATGGATAATGAAATATTAAAAAATATGAAAAAGGGGTTAACTACCGATATAATTATTCGTGGTATAGAAGAAACGTTAAAAGCAGGAATAAGTCCAGGTTTTAATATTATTTTTGGGAATATTGGAGAAACAAAAGAAACATTAAATAAAGGAGTTGAATTTTTACTTAAATATGATGATGGCAGCCAGAGACGTACAATACGACCAGTTACGCCATATCCAGGATCACCCCTCTATGATTATGCAATAGAAAAAGGGTTGTTAAAGGACTGTGCTGATTTTTATGAAAATAAACATATCAATTCGGACCTACTAAGCGTAAATTTTACAAAGTTGACTGATGATGAATTTTACAAAGCCTTGTTAGAAGCGAATAAAAATCTTTTAATCAATTATTATAAGAAACAAATGGAACAAGTATTGCTCCAAATTAATGATCTATACATCAAAAAAGATCCAAGCTTCCGCGGCTTTCGGCAAATTTGATGATCTGTAAGGTATCTTTTTTGTGCAAATAAGTAAGAAGATATGGGGAAATATATAAAAAGATTTTTTATTTTATATGCATTTGAAATCTCACTTATATGATGAATAGCAAATGTATATTTCTTCTTCCTGGTTCACTGCATCTGTTTTTGGCTACTGGTATATATTATCTTTGGGAACTCTCAAAAAATTTCAATATTGTTCTAATTGTTTCTGAAGAATACAAACACTCTCCTGATTTTAATAAATTTATTACACTTGCGCATATAATTGAAATAGTCTATCTGCCAGAATCAAATGCAATACAAAAACATATATTTTATGTTAAAACGTATAAAACATTACTTAGAAAATATCGTCCTCAATATTTATTACATCATGATGTTGTTTATGTGTCAATGATGTATTTATATCATATTGCGGGAAAGTTTGATCCCACCACAAAAAAATACAGTTATTTAACGGGTGTATTATTTAAGAATTGGGAACATAATCATAAAATGATACAAGCCTTTTCTATCAATTCTATAATAACAAAATATTCATTTCCCATATGGTTTGCAACTTATTATTTTAATATTATTTGTTGGTTAAAATTAGTACTTAATTATTACATTCTCCCAATAATTTTGATTGGGAAAGTATTTTCACCCCCGATGAACATTTTTTCGTTTAAGATTTTGAAGGAATATTGGAATGATCAATTTGATAAACTTATACTATATAGAAATCTTCGTAATAATCTTGATATAAAGATTATGAAAGAATATTGTGGCACGGATGAAAATTTCGTACAAATTATACATCCGTTAAAATCATTTGGAAGTGAATTAAATGATATTTTGTATGATAATATCCGAGAAAGTAATGTTATAACTATTTTGCCGTCATATGGATCAATAGATTATTATAAATTAACAAACAAAATTAACATTGATGAATTATTCAACAAAATAATGTTAAAATGGAAGGGAATAATTGATTCTGTTATAAAAAAATTTGATGGATGTTCATTACAATGGAAATTACATCCAATTCAAACAAATGATCATTTTTGGAATACTCTCACCAAGAAGATAAAAAATGAATACCCGCAAATTAATGTTTTACCTCCAGATGCAAATGCACAAAAGCTTATACTTATGAGTAAAGTTGTAATTAGTGATGTATCTACTGTTTTATGGTGGACTTCGTTATTTACTTCGAAGTTAGCTATAAGTTTTGATGTCTTCGGGTTTGAATATATGGATGATATGCAATACTTCGATAATATTCTTTATTTTAGTAACTTGGAAGATTTCGACAATTATTCCTTCATCCAAATTGATAAAATATTGTTTGACAATTCTCAGGAAACACAATTACCAACATTAACTGAATTTCTTAATATGAATTGACGCTTATTTTATGAATAAACAAAAAAGAGTCCTTTTGATTAACCCTGCTAAACGTGATGATTTTATTGTAAACCGAATCCACATGGGATTGACATTACTTGGACAAATTATCAATAAAGATGGTCATGAAGTTATTGTATATGATTTTTCTTTTCTAAGGAGTATTTCAGACAGAATAGAAATACCCACTATCGCTGAAATCATTACAGATTTTAAACCAGATATTGTTGGAATATCTGTATTTACATATTTATATCAAGAATCGTTAACTTTAATTGAAGAAATAGCTAAATTGACGGATAGTCCAATTATTTTAGGAGGTCCTCATATAACATTTTTTCCAGAAGACTTCAAAAATGACAAGCGAATAAGTTATATTGTTAAAGGTGAGGCTGAGGGAATCATTCTTGACTTAATTAATAGTGCAACCAAACAGGATCTCCCTTTAATTATTAATAGTCCTCTCCCAACAGCGATCGAAATACCAGAAATTAATCTTGATATTGCATATGGTAGTCAATTTTTGCAGAACTACCAAATACAGTTAAGCAGGGGATGTCCATACAGATGTAGTTTTTGCAATATTAATTTAGTCGCAGGAAGGAAAGTGCGGGCACGTGATTTGGAGATCTGTATTGATCAAATAAAGCGTGCGAAAAGTAAATACACCAATCTACATACAATTACTATTACAGATGATTGTCCATCTTTTAATAAAGAAAGGTTCAAAAAGTTTTTAAAAATGTTAAGTGAAAAAGTCAAATTGATTTCACTTTCAATTGACAATGTACGTGCCGATTTAATTGATGACGAGATGCTCAAGCTTTATGTTGCAATAGGGGGGAAAAATATTTGTTTGGGAGTGGAAAGTGGAGACAATGATGTATTCGAAATGGTTAACAAGGGTGAATCTTTACAAAGAATAAAAGAAGCTGCAGAGTTAATACACAAATTTAAAATACAACTTGGCTTGTGTTTTGTCATAGGTTTGCCTGGAGATACAATGGTAAAGCATCGATCTTCCATTTTGTTTGCGAATGAATTACAACCAGATTATATCTTTTGGAATATGTGTACTCCATGGCCTGGAACTAAAATTCACAACTGGTTTGAAAAAAATGGGAAAATTGAAGATGTCAGAAATTTTTCAACATTAATTGATAATAGTATTAACTACTCTGAACCACGAGCTTGGAGTAATGATTTCAGTAAGGATGAGAGAATCAAAGCATGGTTAATTGCTAATTTTGAAACAAAATCGATGTTGATAACATCATTATCACTATTTAAAAATTTATATTGTTTCCCCAGAGCAATTACGCTCATGTTTAAGTACAAAATACATATTTCATTCGTTAGATATTTGATAAATTCTTTTTTTCTTAGCAAATGCAAGTTATTGCAAAAGATATTCGGGAAGTAGGGAATAATAATGAATATATCCTATTTTGAAAAGGTGAAGACAATATGGAGATTTTACAGTTGCTTATATCGCCTTCCATCAATACGAAAGAAAATTCGATATTTTTTCAACCCATTGGATATGGTTCGATTTGAGGAGTTTATCTGTCTGTTAAAAATTGAAGATGAAATACAATTACAAAATAAACATATTTTAGACATTTCTTCCCCATTTCAAATGGCATATATCTTGTCAGAAAACAATACAGTAATTAAGACTGATATTAATATTAATGAGAAATCATGTATAAAAGAAAATGAAAATCTTAGTTTTCGAACTGAAAATGCTACGTCGATAGCTTTCAAAGATAATACATTTGATTTTGTTTATTCTATTAGTGTTATAGAACATATTTATGATAACTATTTAGTTGCAATAAATGAAATGATAAGAGTTGTTAAACCAGGTTGTTATGTATATATAACATTCCCAATATCCAATACTCATATAGAGGAATGGATAGACCGTGACAGCTATTCAAATCAACATAAAAAGAAAAGCATGTTTTTTTTTCAATATCGTTTTAGTTGCTATGATGTTAACCATATAAAGAAGAATATTATTGGTGCTGAAGTCGTTAAAGAATATATATTTTGGGAAAAAAAATCAGGTTCATACAATAATGCAATCAATATGTTGAACAAATATAACAGGAAAATATTCTTTAATTTAATTATAAACACTGCTATTAATAATTTTTATTCTTTCTTCTTAATGGAATCTTTTGAAAGAAAGGAATATTTAAAGCCATTTGGTAATATTCAAATTCTTTTAAAAAAATACCCTTTATAATGGAGGTATATGTTTGTGAATTTTAATTATAATGAGATCATAAATAATCGTGAAAAAAACTTTTTTTCGAAGACGATTTATTTCCTATTCATTTTTTTGCGTCGTATAATACTGAGATATGGCGACCCATTAATGTCGTTCAAAATTAATCGTTTTAATATGAAAATTCCTTTGTCGCATAATCTGCCATATTATATGTCTTCGTACCCGTACTATTCGAAAAATATCGGTAGGATTGCTCAAGAAATTAAAATTAAATACAATAGTTTATCTGTAATAGATATAGGCGCAAATATTGGTGATACAATTGTATTAATAAAAGGTATGGTTGATTGTCCGATACTTTGTATTGAAGGTAACAAAAAGTATTATCAATTATTATCCATAAATGCCCAAGAACACAAGAATGTTTTTCAAATTTTGTCATTTGTTGGCGAGTACAATGAACAAATCAACTCGAGAATATGTGAAGATAAAGGGACAGCTTCATTAGAAACTGTTAATAATGTAAAAACCCAAATACGCACTTTGGCTGATATTTTAAAGGATGCACCTGATTTTTTCTCTTCAAAATTAATAAAAATTGACACTGACGGATATGATGTGAAAATAATTCGTGGTGCAATCGAGTTATTCAATATAACAAAGCCTGTTTTGTTTTTTGAATATCATCCATATTTTATGCAAAAACATAATGAATCAAGTTATGATGTTTTTAAAAAGCTTTCTATAATAGGTTACAAAACTGTTATTTTATATGATAATTTTGGATATCCTATGATGAAAGCGAATGTCAATGCTGAACAACTTTTTAATGAATTATTTAATTATTGTTCATACTATGGAGAAGATAAGTATTTTGATATTTGCATATTTCACTCCGATGACGAAGATCTAGCAGAAAATATATGGCTAAGCGAACAAAAAGAATTTAAGAAAATCTACATAGGGAAGTAAAAATTAAAATATTCTTTGATCATCAGGCGTTTAGTTATCAAACTTATGGAGGTGTGTCATTATACTTTTATGAGTTAGTTAGAAATTTATTAAAAACTGAAGGAATCGATGTTTCCATTTCATTGCTGTTTTCAAATAATCAATATTTAAATAAAACATGTTTGTTTCATCATAGAAATTTTTTCCCAAATAAAGTGTTTATCGGGAAAAATCGTATTTTAATGTATTTAAATAAGATATACAGTATCAAATGCCTAATGTTTAACAAATATGATATTTGTCATCCAACATACTATGATCCTTATTTTCTCAAGCTTATAAATAGGAAACCCTTTGTTTTAACTGTATACGACATGATTCATGAACGCTATCCACATCTTTTCACAACCCCCCAAAATATTTCATTGCGTAAGCGTTTGCTTATCGAGAAGGCGAATAAAATAATTGCGATATCTGAAAATACAAAAAATGATATTCTTAGATATTATAACATTAAAGAAGAAAAGATAAAAGTTGTACATCTAGCTTGCTCAGTCGATAATAAACAACAAGATATTTATGATATAAAATTCCCTGACAAGTATATTCTTTATGTTGGAACTCGATGGGGGTATAAGAATTTTGTAACCATGTTACTATCGATGCGAAAACTGCTTCTTGAAGACCATGATCTGTATTTAATTTGTGCTGGCGGTGGCGAATTCACACAACAAGAAATGAATTTAATTGAAAACTTACAGTTAAATAATAAAATTTTGTATTATTATCTATATTCAAATGCATTTTCTATTTATTACAAAAAAGCGCTATTATTTATTTTTCCTTCTTTATATGAAGGTTTCGGATTACCCATCTTGGAGGCATTCGCTAGCGGATGTCCAGTCGTGTTAAGTGACAATTTAGTTTTTAAGGAAATTGCGGGTGACGCAGGAATCTTTTTCAATCCTAATGATCAGGAGTCAATTAAAGAAGTCGTATCAAAAGTATTATATTGTGATAGGTTGAAAGAATATGCACGTCAAAAAGGATATGTACAATTAAAAAATTTTTCTTGGAACAAAACGACAAGAAAGACACTGGATGTTTACAAGGAAATTATTTGAATAATCCTTCATTTGGTGAACTATAATAATACAGTAACGACCATCGTTTTGTGGGGAATAATTTGATGGCTGATTTGAACAATGTTGAATGTTTTGAAAAGCGTTTTCGATCAATAAGCCTTATGATCATAAAGTTTCGTTGAACTGAAATATTATAAAATGGATCTAAAGACAAATTTATCACATAAAGTTTTTAAATAAATTTAAATATGATTTACTCAAACTCTATACAAAGAAAAAAACAAATAAAGATAAAAACCTCTTATAAAATAGCTCTTCAGAACGCAATATTTTTAACTCAAGCGTGCTTGAGGAAGCCACTTTTTGCTGCTCGCTTAGCGTCTGAATTTACACGAGTCCGTGTTTTACGGCACAAACGGCTGAGATTTATTGATATAGCGATCGGCTATGCATGCAATATGCGCTGTGTGCATTGCTCTTCAAGTAATTTTATTCGCAACGATGAACCCCAATTGTCTATTGATGAATATCGACGTATTGCGTTGATGCTCTGTCGGGAAGGATGTCTTGTCTTTCATTTCACAGGCGGTGAACCTCTTATAAGAGAGGATTTAGAGGAAATAATTTCTGTCTTTTATCCAGAGCGCAGCGCCATTAGCATACAAAGCAATGGTTTGGCTTCAACCCGTGAACGTCTTTTGTCTCTTAGAAAGTCAGGTGTGGATATTTTTAATGTCAGTATTGATTCTGGAATCCCTGAGGAACATAATTCCTTCCGTAAAACTGAAGATGCTTTCTCAAAAGCTCTACAAGCACTCGATGATGCCATTTCACTTGGATATAGCGTTTCAGTCTCAACTTGCATTTGCCACTCCAACCTATACAGCAAGGGTCTTTATGAAATCATTCGTTTGACTGCGGAGCGTAGAATCTGGTGTTCTTTTAATTTGGCTGTACCCACTGGAAATTGGCGAGGTAACGACAAAGATATTCTTACGCCTGAGGATCAGGTATTTTGGAGGCAGTTACTTGAGGAATATCCCCATTGTCGCATCGACATGAATAACAATTGGTCTCGCATCGGTTGCGGAGCTGTAAAAGAAAAAATCTATTTAACTGCATATGGCGACATCATGCCATGTCCATTCATACATGTTTCCCTTGGCAATCTTCGAAAAGAAAGCGTCTCATTGATTAGAGAAAGAGGATTAAAAATACCAGAGTTTTCAGACTATTGGCCTAAATGCTTAGCCGCTGAAGAAAATACATTTATGAAAAAAATATTCTGTTGTAATAGAGAGTCTGAAATATCACCTATTCACTATACACAGGTAGAATGGATGAGAAATCATATTACCGATAACGACAAGAATGATATTGAAGGTAACACCTGAATTGCTAAATATGATTTCGGTCTCTTGTCCTGTCTGCGGAGCTAATCAGCATTCTCGAATAGCTATTGGAAAAGATTTTGAATATAATACTAGTAATGAGGAATTCTATTATAATCTTTGCTTAAATTGCGGTGTTTACTATCTTAATCCAAGACCAGTTATTTCTGAACTTCCCAACATATACCCCACAGAATATGAACCTTATCATTTCAATAAGAAAACCTTTACTCTGCAATTGAGAAGATGGCTTGTAAGTAGAAGCGTAAAAAATATATTATCCTTGATTCCAGAAGAGTCCGAACTTATGGATGTAGGATGTGGGAGTCCATCTTTTCTTGAAATATTACGACAATGTAATCGTCCCAAATGGCATCTTTGGGGATGCGACATCTCACCGAAAACTATCCAGCAGATCAGACTCAAAGGATTCGAAGCAATATGTAGTCGGTTCGAGGAACTTGAGATGCCAGACGCTTTTTTTAATGCGATCTTCATGCGTCAAGTGCTTGAACATCTTGAAAAACCACTGGCAGTCATGCAAAATGCTGCACGACTTTTAAAGCCAAGCGGGATTCTATTGATCGAGACGCCGAATATGGACGCATGGGATGCGTACCTTTTTCGAAACCGTTATTGGGGAGGGTATCATTTTCCTCGACACTGGACACTTTTTTCTGCAGATAACTTAATAAAGACTGGCGAACAAGTTGGCTTGAAACCGCTGAGCACTACCTTCATGCTATCACCGGTGTTTTGGACGCAATCGTGGCATCATTATTTAATGGACAAAATGTGGCCTGATGTTGTATTTAAACGGTTTAATTTTAAAAATCCGTTTTGCATGGTCTTCGCCACGCTTTTAGATTGTCTGCAAAAGTTAATTTCAGGAAAGACTTCTAACATGCGAATCGTCTTCACGAAGTCTAAGTAATCATGAACTGAGCTTTTGTAAACCAGGTTGGGAATGCGTGATGGGATTGAGGATGGACAATTACACTGTAATATACTATTCTTTTTCTGAGAATGCACCCATAAATACGGTCAGCATTGCGGACAACTGTGAAGGAGCTATTTATAAAAAGAAATTTTATGAGAATTTCGACCTCTATAAGCTGGCTATTGTTGAGTGAATGTTAAATAGCGAGGAGTTGCGACGCCAAGAGGCAATGAGCTGAGAATGCTTAACGTTATATGGGGGGCTGAAACTCAAGATCTACGAAAAGTTCGGCAGGCTCATGCGGGCAGAGACAACGGCCAAAAACGCGAAGGAACTGCGTGCGATCGCTCCCAATATTACGGAGGTCATGGAGCACCTGCGGACGATCCTTGGCTGGTTCATGAACCAAGCGCAGTCGGTGAACATCGCCTATATCGGCCCGGACGAACTGATCCGGTGTGCACAACCTGGAAGGACGGGAGGAAACTGGACGGAATGTGTCAATATAAAGCCTGCGTACGCACTGTTCTCTCGCTCAACACTTTTTTCTCGACCGCCCCGACGGTTTCAGTTCCGGCGACCTCCAGAAACGG
>Ga0209340_1001043_pt1 | contig 22792 bp, 25 predicted proteins | sample EPASupsiteSAE323_FD_187266 | JGI IMG/M metagenome (GOLD analysis project Ga0209340, IMG submission 187266) | Bioremediated contaminated groundwater from EPA Superfund site, New Mexico - Sample SAE3-23 (SPAdes) (version 2) | ecosystem: Environmental > Aquatic > Deep subsurface > Groundwater >... | reverse complement strand
TCTAGATGATAATTCAGCCATTAAAATTGATGGTGATATTATCGAAATAATCTCCGAAGGGGAGTGGAAGTTATTTGAAAAATAAAAATATGGCAGACAGAAAAAATTTCAAAAATGCAGTCGAAAAAACTTTAGAAAAAAATATTTATTTTCACTCTCTTGCTCTCGAAGCCTGCATGGGTGGAATTTATGATTATTTAAAACAAAATAATCAATTAGACGAAAACGAATCACCAAAAGAAGACTGGCTTTTAGCCGGATTAATTCACGACATTGATTATGTTGGTGAATTCAAAGAATTTCATCCTAATAAAACCAAAGAAGCTTTATCAAAATTAAATTTAGAAATTACCGATTCTGTGGATAAAATTATAAAAGCCCATGCTCCAGAAATTTCTAAAGTTAAACCAATTTCAAAAGCTCAGTGGTCAATTTTTTGTGCCGACAGTTTAACTGGATTAATTACCGCCGTTGCTTTCATTTATCCATCACGAAAATTGGCAGATGTAAAAATATCCTCTGTCTTAAAAAGATTTTTAAAAGAACCAAGGTTTGCTGCTGGCACTCGTCGCGACGAAGTTTCCCAATGTGAATTAAAAGATGGTCTAAATATTCCTCTCGAAAAATTTATCGAAATTTGTTTAACATCGATGCAACAAATCGCCCCAGAGATTGGGTTATAATTAATCATGAATAATGAAATAATTTTTGAAACCAAAACCAAAAATGGTAAAACAGTTTCTTTTCGATATCCAACTATTAATGACGTGGAAATTTTAAAAAATTTTATAAACAAAATTTCCCTCGAAAAAACTTATATTACTTTTCAAGGAGAACAGCAAACTTTAGAAGAGGAAACTAAATGGTTAGAATCAGTATTAAAAAATATTAAAGAAAATAAATGCGTTAATATTTTAGCTTTTATAGAAAATAAATTAGTCGCTTCTTCTGATATTACTTTGAAATCTTTAGTTAAGAAACATGTCGGTGTTTTTGGAATTATTGTTGACATTGATTATAGGGGTGAGGGTATTGGTAAGCTTTTAATGGAATTAACGATTTCTGAATCAGTTAAAAATATTAAGGGTTTAAAAATAATTGAATTAGAAGTTTTTGCCAATAATCCTATTGCCTTCAATTTATACAAAAAAATGGGTTTTATTGAATTCGGTCGTTTACCAAAAGGCATAAAACACAAAGAGAAATTTATCGATGCTGTTCTAATGTACAAAAAAGTAAAATAATCAACTGACATATTCTGATATATTTCTTTACTTGCGATAAAATTGCGGACTTTTTCTTTCAATGATTTTGCTACAATAAAATCATCAAATGATCGATATTAATTTATTACGACAACAGCCTGACCTCATTAAAACTGCGCTTCAAAATCGCCAAAAAGATTCCACGCTCGCCGACAAAGTTTTAGAATTCGACAAAAATCGTCGAGAAATTCTTTCTCAAGTTGAAGTTTTTCGCTCTCAACAAAACACTCTAAGTCGCAGTCTTAAAGGCAAACCTACAGAAGATCAATTAAAAGAAGCTTCCATAATTAAAGAAAAATTAAAAACATTAGAAGCCGATTTAAAAACCACCGAAGATTACCAAAATTCTATTTTAGAAGAAATTCCCAACATTCCAGCCGACGATGTTCCCATTGGTAAAGATGATGCCGACAATGTTGTTTTTAAAACTGTTGGCGAAATTCCTAAATTTGATTTTCAACCTTTAGATCACGCCGATCTTGGTGAAAAACTCGACATCATCGATATCAAAAAAGCAGCCAAACTTTCCGGTTCTCGTTTTGGTTATTTTAAAGGTCAAGGAGCCGTCTTGGAAATGGCTGTCATGTTTTATGCTTTCAATAAATTAGCTAAAAAAGGTTTTACCGGCATGATTCCTCCAGTCATGATCAAAAGTGACACCGAATGGAAATGCGGTTACGCCAGTAACAAAAATTTAATGAATGCGTATTATTCCATTCCCGAAGACGATTTGATTTTCATCAGCAGTTCCGAGCATTCTGTTGTTCCGTATCACATGGACGAAATTCTAGACCAAAAATCTTTTCCAATCAAATATGTTAATTTTTCGCCTTGTTTTAGGCGAGAAGCCGGGACTTATGGCAAAGACATGAAAGGTATGCTTCGTGTTCATTTTTTTAACAAAGTTGAAATGAATGTTTTCACTCTGCCAGATTATAAAATTTCTGACGCCATGTGTTTGGAAATGTTAAATAATGAAGAAGAATTAATGCAAGAATTAGAATTGCCTTATCAAATTGTCAAAGCTTGCACTGGCGATTTACCTCAACCAAATCGTCGCATGTACGACATCAATACTTGGTTCCCTGGTCAAAATGCTTATCGCGAAACCCAATCATGTAGTAACTGTGGAGATTATCAAGCCCGTCGTTTAAATACTAAAGTCAAAATCGACGGCAAAAATGAATTAGTCCACATTTTAAATGCCACTCTTATTACCGATCGTGCCGTCTTGGCCATTATCGAAAATCATCAACAAGCCGACGGTTCAATTAAAATTCCGAAAGTTTTGCAACCGTTTTGCGGTTTCGAAATGATTAGGCCCAACAATAGCTAGAGGAGCCACCTCATTCTGGGCCTTTCTCCCCGAAAGGCCGCAAAGGCCCAGAACGGTGATTTTTTACGATATAATTACTCATATGTTTAATGCTTTAAAAAATTTATTTGATGAAGATATTCGCCGTATCAATTCATACAAACCAATTGTTCGAAAAATTAATGACTTTGAATCAGAAATTTCAAAGTTAAACGACCAGGAGCTTTCTCAAAAAACAATTTATTTCAAAGAACTCCTAAAATCAGGTAAAACTCTCGACGACATTTTACCCGAGACTTTTGCTGTTATTCGCGAAGCCATTCGTCGGGTCATTGGAGAAAGAGCCTACGATGTCCAATTGATGGCTGCCATCACTCTCCATCAAGGTGCCATTGCTGAACAAAAAACTGGAGAAGGAAAAACTCATTCTGTTGTTTTTCCTGCCTATTTAAATGCTCTCACTGGAAAAGGTGTTCATATTATCACTCCAAATGATTACTTAACTCGTGTTGGTGCTGGTTGGTATCCAAAAGCCCTTCATCTTTTAGGTATTAGTACTTCATGTATTATCAATGAACAATCTTTTGTTTTAGATCCAAATTATACTGATCCAAATGAAACCATCGATAATCGTTTAGCCCATTTACGTCCAGTCACTCGTCAAGAAGCTTATTTAGCCGATGTCACTTATGGTACCAATAATGAATTTGGTTTTGACTATCTTCGCGATCACATGGCTCCTGATCAAGGACGAATTGTTCAACGATCTCATTATTTTGCCATTGTTGATGAAGTCGATTTTGTTTTAATCGACGAAGCCAGAACCCCTTTAATTATTTCTTCTCCCAATAATCAACCAGTCGATAAATATTATAATTTTGCCAAAATTGTCGAAAAACTTCAGCCAACTGATTATGTCATCGACGAAAAAACTCGCTCCGCCACTCTTTCTGAATATGGTATTCGTAAAGTTGAAAAAGTTTTAAATGTTTCTAATTTATACGAGGAATCTTTTGAAACTATTCATTACATTGAAAACGCCATTAAAGCTCAAGCAATTTTTCATAAAGACAAAGATTATGTCGTCAAAGACGGCGAAATCATCATTGTCGACGAATTCACTGGTCGTTTGATGAATGGTCGTCGTTGGTCTGATGGTCTTCATCAAGCAGTTGAGGCCAAAGAAGGCGTTAAAGTTCAACAAGAATCTCAAACATGGGCCACCATTACTTTTCAAAATTATTTCCGTCTTTACGACAAACTCGCTGGTATGACTGGAACCGCTGCTACCGAATCTGAAGAGTTTAAAAAAATCTACGATCTAGATGTGGTCCCAATTCCAACTAATAATCCTAAACAACGAATTGATGAAGGAGATTTAATTTTTAAATCTCAGCGTTCAAAATATGCCGCCATTGCTAATTTTGTCGAGGAAAAATATAAAATTGGTCAGCCAGTTTTAATCGGTACCACCTCAATTGAAAAAAACCAAATCGTTTCCAATCTTTTAAAGAAAAAAGGATTACCACATCAAGTATTAAACGCTAAAAATCACCGATCTGAAGCCGAAATTATTTCTAAAGCCGGAAAAAAGGGAGCTATCACTGTTGCCACCAACATGGCTGGTCGTGGTGTCGATATTATTCTCGGCGGACCAAAAGATGATGTTGATAAAAAAGTTTGGCAAAAAGAACACGATGAAGTTTTATCACTTGGCGGTCTTTGTGTCGTTGGTACCGAGCGTCATGAATCTCGTCGCATCGACAATCAACTTCGTGGTCGTTCCGGTCGTCAGGGTGATCCTGGCTTTTCCCGATTTTATGTTGCCCTTGATGATGATTTAATGCGTGTTTTTGGTGGAGACAAAATCAGTTCTCTAATGAGTCGTTTTAATATGCCAGAAGATATTCCTCTAACCCATCCTTTGGTTTCTAAAGTTATTGAACAAATCCAAGTTAAAGTCGAAGGTTTCAATTTTGATTCTCGTAAAAATTTGGTCGAATATGATGACGTCATCAATAAACAAAGAACTATTGTTTATCAATTACGCGACCAAACTCTCTTAAATCAAAGAGACAATCCAGATAAAAATCGAGAAACTATTTTTAAGAATATTGAAACACAAATCAATTCTATTATTTCCATGAATTCTGATTATGAAAGCGGAAAAATAGATTTTGAAAAAGTTATTTTAGAATTTTGTGAAATTTTACCTCTCGATCCTCAACAACGAGCTGGTCTTAAAAATAAATTAGAAAAATCCAACAACGCTTCAGAGTTTTTAATTAAAACCCTCACCGATCAGTGGCAGCAACGTGTCGATTATTTTGGGACAGATTTAGCCAACAGTATTACAACTTTTGCCATCATTTCCACCATCGATCCTTTATGGGTCGAACACTTAACAGCTCTCGACGATTTGCGTGATGGCGTTCGTCTTCGCGGCTATGCTCAAAAAGATCCACTAATTGAATATCGAAAAGAAGGTTTTGAAATGTTTCAAAGATTAATGTCCCAATTCGAATACAACTTAGTTCGAAAACTATATCGTCTCGAACCAGTCACTGATCCAAATTTAATCCCCAAAAATGTCACCGAGGGAAGGGGAGATTCTATGTCTGAAATCCCTCAAGCCGAACCAGAGCTTCCTCCAAAACAAGAAACAGTCAAAAATGACCAAGTTATCGGCAGAAACGATCTTTGTCCTTGTGGTTCTGGTAAAAAATATAAAAAATGTTGTTATCCAAAATTTGGTTAAAAATATGAATAAAAAAATTTGGCAAGAAATAAAAAAAGCAAAAAACATTTTACTCACTCTCCACCCCAGCCCGGATGGTGATTCAATTGGTGCAAATTTAGCCTTATTTCACGCTCTCACTAAAATGGGTAAAAATGTCACTCTACTTGGCGGCGATTCCGAATTTCCCAACAATTTTTTAACTCTTCCTGGGACTAATAAAATTTTACCCAACAATTTTTTTCAAATTGATCAAAATGATTTTGACTTATTCATCATTACCGACATTGCCAGTCCAAACCTAATTTCCCGACAAGGTGAAATCGTTTTTAATAAAAATTTGAAAACGATTATTATTGATCATCATAAAAGCAATCCTAAATTTGCCAATATAAACTTAGTCGATGCCAAAACTCCAGCCGCCTGTCAATTAATCTTTAATCTCTTTAAAGAAAATAATGTAAAGATAACCAAGGAAATTGCTGCTTGTTTATTTGTCGGCATTTACACCGACACTGGTGGTTTTAAATATGTCAACACCACTTATAAAACTTTTTTAGCCGTTGCTAATCTTTCCAAAATAAATCCTAAATTTGATAAATATATTTTTGACATTGAAAACAACGACCATCCAGATCGTCTCAAATTCTTATCCATTATACTGGGTTCAATTAAAACCTATTTTTCGGGAAAAGTTGCCATCGCTTCTCTTGATTTTGAAACCATAAAAGAAAAAGACATTAATAATAGTGTTATCAATAGTTCGGAAGTTTCCAGTTTAGTTAAGTCAATTATCGGATGGGATATTGGAATAAGTATGATTGAGTATCGCCCTAATTACGTCAAAGTTAGTTTTAGAACCCGAGATGCAAGTAAATATGATTTAACTAAAATATCAACTACAGTTGGTGGTGGTGGTCATATTGCTGCTGCCGGTGCCACCATAAATGGATCCTTATCCGAAGCCACCGATATTATTTTAAAAAATCTCAAACTAGTCTATCCAGATCTAGAAAAATGATTAGGTTAGGGATGAATTTTTATTAATAAATTAATAAACTTTCATCCCTAACTAAATTCTAGTTATTCTCTATATCCTCTAGTTTCTTTTAGAAATATAGAAACAGTTTCAGTATTAATTACTATTTGTTCTCTTATCCCTACCTCTCTTGTTTGGTATGCCCCATATTCTTCTCCATTAATTTTCATTTTACCGGTAATAATAGTAAGCGTAACAACACAATCCTTTTCTCCACTAAGTTTGTACTCACCTGGATTAATTACTGTAACGCTTTTTCCTTCATTTTCTTCCGTAATTACACCTAAAGTTTGAAAATTTTCATCATAAAAAACAGAATGTCTTATTCTACCCAAGGCAAACACCTCTTTCGTTTTAATTTAAAGAACAACTAAAATTGTTGTATTATACAATATGGATGATTGTATTTTTTGTAAAATAATAAAAGGGGGGATTCCTTGCCACAAAGTTTACGAGGATGAAAAATTTTTAGCTTTTTTTGACATTAACCCTATTGCCATCGGCCACACTCTTTTAATCCCCAAAACTCATTTTCGTTGGGTTTATGATTATCCTAATTGTGGTGAGCTTTGGCAAGTAGCTCAAAAATTAGCCATTGATATCAAAAATTCTGCCTTAAGTCCGGAATATATTAGTTTTATCACTATGGGCAACGAAGTCGAACATGCTCATATCCATATTATCCCCAGAAATTTAGGTGACCCTATTGAACCAGTTCTTAAATCTATTCCCCACCTACAACTTCCCGATCAAAAATTTTTAGAAACAACCGAAATAATTAAAAATTCAATCAATAAATAATATGGACCAAAATCAAGAAATAATTTTTGAATTACAAAAAATCAATAAAAAAATAGACAACTACACTAATCCATTTAAACTTTCTTGGTCTAATTTTCTGGCTGGCACCTTCCATTCTCTTGGTACTCTTTTTGGAACATTGATAGTTGCCTCAACTCTTATTTATGTTTTCTCCAAATTCAATTTCACCACATCAATTTCCAAATGGATAGAAACCACCATGAGTCAAGTTAATTGGACAAAAGTTGTTGCTCCTCCAACCACAACAATTCAACAGCAAACAATTAATTCTGGATATTAATTAATTTTTTCTAGCTGCTCTAACTCGGTCTACTTTGTTTAATATCTTCTTTCTTAGCCTAATAGTTTTTGGGGTAATATCGATAAATTCGTCACTATTAATAAAATCTAATGATTCTTCAATTGAATATTTCACCGCTGGAGCCAAAACAATATTATCATCGTTTCCAGCAGAACGTGTATTGGTTAAATGCTTACCCTTACAAATATTAATTTCCAAATCTCCTTCAACTGGTCTTAAACCAACAATTTGTCCTTCATAAACCTGTTCGTTTGGATTAATAAAATTAATTCCTCTTTTTTGAGCCAAGTCCAATCCAAAAGACAAAGCCTTTCCAGTTTCAAAAGCAATCATAACTCCGTTTCTTTCCTTTTTATTTTCTTCTTGTTTTGGTTCATATCCCAAAGACAAGGTATTAATCGACACAGTTCCTTTAGTTTCCGAAATCAAAGCATTACGTAGACCCAAGCCATTTCTTTCGCTAATTTTATAAGTCATTTTAGTTCCAACTTTTTCATCAGTTTGCATATCCAACATTTCTGCTTTTCGCTTTCCAAGTTCTGAAGTTACTGCTCCAACATATTCTTCTGGGGTAATAATAGTCATTTCATTAAATGGTTCATAGGTTTTTCCATCAATAGTTTTAAAAATAACTTCCGGTTTTCCTACTTCCATTGCATAACCTTCACGTCGCAATTTTTCAATTAAAACAGCCAAATGTAATTCTCCTCGGCCAGAAACCAAAACTCTAATACTATCGTTTGGATCATCTTCAATTTTTAATCCCAAATTAGTTTCAACTTCTTCTTGTAATCTTAATTTAAGTTCTCGACTGGTCAAAAATTTAGATTCATCTCGAGCAAAAATAGACGTATTTGGACCAAAACTAGCTTTCAAAGTTGGTTCTGCCACTTCGATTGTTGGCATCGCCACCTGATAATTTACCGAAGTTAGAGTTTGACCAATTTCAATTTCTGAAATTCCAGAAATATAAACCACTTCACCAGTGCTAGCACTTTGAGTTTCAACTTTAGTAATTCCTTCATTAACATACATTTTTTCTACCCTAAAATTACCAACCACTTTTTGGTCAGGTTTAACTAAAGAAATAAAATCTCCCTTTTTAACTGTTCCCTGGTTAATTCTTCCCAAAGCCAATCGTCCCAAATATTCATTTTTTTCAAAAGCCGAAACCAACATTTGAAAAGGTTCATCCACATTTTTTTCAGCGTTTGGGACTGTTTTTAAAATAGTTTCAAAAAGGGGAGTCATATCTCCAGGAACATCCATCGATTCTGGCATTTCATAAAATGTTTTTCCATCTCTGCCAATGGCATAGATAATTGGAAAATCCAAAAGTTCTGGATCATCAGCCAAAGATAAAAATAAGTTTTCAGTATCAGATACCACTTCTTTAACTCGTTCGTCCTTTCGATCAATTTTATTGATCACTAAAATAACTTTTAATTTATAATCCAAAGCTCTTTTTAAAACGAATTTAGTTTGAGACAATGGCCCTTCGGCTGCATCAACGATCAACAAAACTCCATCAGCCATGTTTAAAACTCTTTCAACTTCACCACCGAAATCAGCATGTCCCGGAGTATCAATTACATTAATTTTAGTATCCTTATAAAAAACAGAAGTATTTTTAGATAAAATAGTGATTCCTTTTTCTCTTTCCAAGTCATTAGAATCCATAATTCTATCCACGTTCATTTCCGCTTGATTTTCGCGAAAAGTATGAGTTTGTTTCAACATTGCGTCCACTAAAGTGGTCTTTCCATGATCGACATGGGCAATAACAGCAATGTTTCTTATATCGTTGAATTTGGGCATTCGTAGATTGTACTATAATATTCAAAATTTGCAAGAAAAAAGGCACTATTTTGCAAAATAAATTATTTATACAAAACAGTGCCATAAGCTAATACAGATTCTATCTGTCTCTAATAGATCCCAATAAAAAAGGAATAAATATGACATATACTAACAAAACAGAAATACCATCCAGCCACTTGCCAGTAGTTTCCTGAAGAGAATACCCTTCGACAGCTAGCGGAAGAAGAAGCATCAAAGATAGTATAGAAAACACTAGAAACATATCAAAATAATAGTAATTTTTTGTTACGTTCTTTTTTTCAAAAAATACACCTAAAACAAAAACAGAAGCAATTCCAAACATTACCAATACTAATACTGTCAGTGCCACCATAAAATTTCCTCCTTTCTTATTTATTTTCCCAAACAACAAATCAAAGTTCCTTTATTTTATTCAAACCCCACCTAGAAGTTTTTTTTAGGTTTAGTTTTGAATAAAAAATTTGTTCTAACAATCTCTCATTAAAACAACCCATAATATCATATTTTATTACTTTTATCAATAAATTAGGTTCAATTTAAAATTATTTAATTATTTTGTTTATAATAGACATTATGGGTATTTTTAATCCAAAAAGACTTATTTTAAAGGTAATCATCGCCGTTTGTGTTTTATTATTACTCCATTTCATTTTTGCCAAAAAAATAACCATCGAGAAAATTGAAAATAAAATTACCCAAACAGTCGAAAAAGTTGGACAAACTACCACTGAAGTAAAAACCTCCCTGTCAAGGGAGGTGGCTCCGACACAGTCGGAGACGGAGGATTTAAGTCAATATTTAATCAAAACTGCTTTTGTTCAGCAAGCCCCTGAAAAAAATTGGGATCAGCCATGGCAAGATGCTTGCGAAGAAGCCTCTCTTGTAACTGTCGATTATTTTTATAAAAATATCAAAAACATCACCACCACCGAAAATCGTGATGCTATTTTAAAAATGATTGATTTTGAAAATCAACAAGGTTTCACTCACGACATAAATGTTGAACAAATGAGTTTAGTAGCTCAAAAATATTTAGGTTATCAAACCAAAATTATTGAAAACCCAACAATTGAAGATATCAAAAAATATTTAGTCCAAAATATTCCTGTTATCGTCACTGCCAATGGTAAAACTTTGTACCAAGAAAACAAACATTTTAACTCCGGTGGACCTTATTATCACAGTTTAGTAATTCTTGGTTACGATGATAATAAAAAGCAATTTATTGTCCATGATGTCGGCACTAAGGCTGGTGCTTATTTTAAATATTCTTACAACTTACTTATGGAAAGTATTCACGATTTTCCTTCCTCTGGTCAAAAAGAAGATATTAATAGTGGTCCCAAAAAAGTTCTGGTTTTGTTAAAATAATTGTTGTGAATTTAAAAAATAAATTTCAACTCGTCAGTTTAATTATTCTTTCTTCTGTATTATTTTCTGCTTGCACTAACAAAAATACAGAAACAAATTTAGATCTAAACATGAATCAAAATACAAACCAAACTACTGTTACTAATTCTCCTGAAGACAATAATTCTTCTCCACAAAATCCTGTTGCCACAGAAATTCCAACTCAGTCGACCGATTCTACTAAAACAAACCCTACTGAAACTCTTATTTCTATTAAAACTAAAGATGGTGAAATAGTGGCCAAATTATATTCAAAAGAAACTCCTAATACTGTCACCAATTTTATTCAAAAGGCCGATTCTGGTTTTTATAAAAATTTAATTTTCCATCGAGTTATTACTGGTTTCATGGCCCAAGGCGGTGACCCAACTGGGACTGGTATGGGTGGTGGTAAACAAGCCTCTGAATTAAACAATATCCCTTTTGTTCGAGGTAGTTTTGGTTTAGCCAGAACCGCCGAAACCAATCAAGTCAGTAACGACAGTCAATTTTTCATTTGTTTTACCACCGAAGGTTGCCAACATTTAACTGGCGATTATGTTAATTTCGGAGAAGTCGTTTCCGGCCTCGATGTTTTAGATAAAATTCAACAAGGTGACAAAATCATCGACATCACTACAAAAACCAAATGATAAAAAAAATTATAACCTTTTTAATTATTATCACCATTCTTGTCGGTTTTTATTTTCTCACCTCTAAAAAACCAGCTTCTATTGTTTCCACTGCAAATCCAACTTCAGATTACATTCTGTTTTATGGCAGCACTTGTCCTCATTGTAAAATTGTTGAAGAATTTATTTCTACCAATCAAATAGATCAAAAATTAAAAATCAGTCAACTTGAAGTTTATGAAAACAAATCTAATTCAACTCTCTTTATTAATACCGTCCAAGAAATTTGTCCCGACCAATTAAAAACAGAAGGGTTACCCGTTCCCTTTTTAATAGACAAAAAAGACAAGAAATGTATTCTTGGCGACTCTCCAATTACCCAATATTTCACTGAAAAATCAAAATAAATTCCTTTTTAATGGTAAAATTATTTTGTGTCTACCGGTCATAAACACAAAAAAAAGAAACACACCGAATTTACTGTTCAATCATTAATCAGATTATCTGTGTTTGGTGTCATTGTTTTTTTTATAATTTCATTTATTTCCGGACAAAAAATAAATTCATTTCAAAATATTGATTCAGATTTTTCTATTAAAGATCAAACATCAAATATTTTTTTGGAAAAAACAACCGAAATTTCAAACGGTATTTATCAATCAATTCCAGAAAATAGTCGAAAACAACTAGAAAATTTTAATCAAAATCCAGCCGCAACTTTAATTCAAGAAAAAATAAATTTAATCAAAGAGCAAAGCCAAGGTTTTCCTCAAAAACAAATCAAAGAAATTCAAAAAATGATCATCAACAATATTTATCAAAACACTCTCAGAAGTATTGATTCACAATAATTATGCCTTCTCTTTCCGAACTTAAATCAAAATTAATTCTATTAAAATCTAAATTGTCTTATGGTGATAATTTAATCAGACTAAACGATTTAAAATTACAATCAGAAAAAGAGGATCTTTGGAAAGATCAAAATAAAGCCCAAGAAATTCTTCAAAATATTTCTGATCTTCAAAAAAATATCCAAAATATTGATTCTATCGAATCAGATATTCAAAATTTAGAAGAGTTTGAAAGTTTTTTAAAAAACGAACCAGATGTTATTTTGGAAAATGAAATGGAATCCCATTTAAGAGAACTAGAGAAAAAAATTTCAAAACTAGAGCTTCAAACTTATTTATCCGGTAAATACGATAAAAATAATACTATTTTTTCAATTCATTCAGGGCAGGGTGGCACCGAAGCCATGGATTGGGCCGCAATGTTACAGCGTATGTATATGAAATATTTTGAACGCAAAGGATGGAAATTTGATCTAATCGACATCACTCCCGGTGAAGAAGCCGGAATTAAATCTGTTTATTTTAAAATTTATGGTGATCACACCTATGGTTATCTCAAACACGAGTCTGGAACTCATCGCTTGGTCAGACTTTCTCCTTTTAATGCTGATCAGCTTCGCCAAACTTCTTTTGCCAAAGTTGAAGTCAGTCCTGTAATTGAAAACGACAACACTGTCGCCGTTAAACCAGAAGACATTGAATTTTCTGCATTCAGGTCTGGTGGTCATGGTGGTCAAAATGTAAACAAGGTTAGTACTGCTGTTCGTGTTGTCCATAAACCTACCGGAATTGCTGTTAGTTCCCAAAGTCAACGTTCTCAAGAGCAAAATCGTAATACGGCTATGGAAGTTTTATTGTCAAAACTTTGGGTTATTGAACAGGAAAAGCAAAATCAAGAAAAAAAAGACATTAAAGGTGAAAATGTAGTTGCCGGTTGGGGTCATCAAATTAGATCATATGTTTTGCATCCCTACAAAATGGTCAAGGATTTACGCACCAGACATGAAACTTCCGATACCACTGCCGTTCTCGATGGTGACCTGGATGCTTTTATTGAAGCCGAATTAAAATTATAAATATGAAATTATTTAAAATAATCATCAAAATTATTTTCACTGTTATTTTTTTAATTATTTTTTCAGCCACTATTCTTTCGAGCATAATTTCCCGATCTATTGGCAAATCTCCAAATTATTTAATCGAAACAGTTTATAATTCAATCAAATCAAATCCTTATCAATCCCAAAATAAAATTAATTTTTTAATTTTAGGCCTAGATAAACGCGATGATGCTCTTGAAAAAACCACCACCACCGACACTATTATTTTTACCTCACTAAATTTAAAAAATTTCAAATTAAATTTAATTTCCACTCCTAGAGACCTTTGGTTTTATGAGAAAGAAACAAAAATAAACAATTTGTACCCATTAAGTTTAGAACCAGGTCAAAATACATTCGATTTTTTAAAATCAAATTTTGAAAAATTATACGGACAACCAATTAATCATGTCATTATCATTTCCACTGATAATTTAATTAATTTTGTCAACATTATTGGTGGTGTCGATTTGTATCTAGAAAAAGGTTTTATTGATGATCAATATCCCAATCCAGAATATATAAAAAATCCTTCACCATCAATTCCAATTTATAAAACTGTAGAATTTCCCTCAGGATGGGTTCATTTAGACTCTAGTAATATCACTGAATTTGTTCGTTCTCGAAAAAGTGCCGAAACCGCCGCCCAAGGTGGAACCGATATTGGTCGCATTCAACGTCAACAGCTTTTAATTGACACTCTTTTAAATAAAATAAAATCCGGAACCTTTATTAATTCCCGAGATCAATTAAAAAATCTTTATTTCTTTTGGCAAAATGACATTTCCAAAACTCTATACGACACCGATGTTTTACAAATTGGCCTAGTTTTAAATAAAAATTTAAAAAACATTTCTCTAAATAAAATTGAAATACCAATCGGAACCAACAATAATAATGGAATAATTTATCATCCAGAAAAAAATAGTTTCACTAAGCAATGGATTTTCACCACCAACGACGATAAATATCAAAGTTTCCAAAATTTTGTAAACCAATCAATTAACTAAAATCTACAATCTAATATCTACGATCTAATTTTCTAATTTGCTATACTGAATTATTAGATTTTAAAATTAAAATGGATATTCAAAATTTATCTCAAAATACTCAAACTTCCTACTTTACTTCAAACACTCCTCAAAAAAATAATAATTCAAAAACACCCTACATCATAATTGTAGTTTTAGCCATTGGTATCGGTTTTGGTCTTTCTCGTCTTTGGCCTCTCAGCAGTCCTAACACTAATCTTGTAACCACCATTACTCAAGGAAACGTCACTTCAGCCGACGACATTAAAAGCGCAGAAGAATTAGTCGTAGGGCAATCTTATGGTGACACCGGTAAAACATTTACCGACACTGCCACTGGTACTCTTGTTAAAGGTGGTATTAATGGCGAAGGCACTCACACCTTACAAAGAGAAGGTGGTAAATCTCAATATGCTGCTCTAACTTCATCAACTGTTGATCTAGACCTTTTTGTTGGTAAAAAAGTTGAAATTAAAGGGGAAACAAATGCCTCCACTAAGGCCGGATGGTTTCTTGATGTCGGTATTATCAAAGTCTTAGAATAAAATAAATTATGAAAATTGTCTTCGATCAAGTCGATAAAAAATTTGGTATCGTTTATGCTCTAAAAGACATCAGTTTTGAAATTGATCAAGGAGAATTTGTTTTTTTAGTTGGTAATTCTGGAGCTGGCAAATCAACTCTTTTAAAACTTATCTTAAATCAATTAAAACCCACTTCTGGAAAAATTTTATTAGGAGACATTGATCTTTCCAGGGGTAATAAAGATGATATAGACAATACCAGAAGAAAAATCGGCGTTGTTTTTCAAGATTATCAACTTATTGCCGACAAAACTATCGAAGAAAATATTGCCTTAATCCTAGACATTGTTAATTATCCCAAAGAAAAAATTCAATCACGCATCGACAAAGTCATCAAAGAAGTTAATCTTGGCACTCGTCGATTTTTATTCCCTTCCCAGCTTGCTGGTGGTGAACTTCAACGTGCTTCTCTTGCTCGAGCTTTGGCTATCGAACCGGAAGTTATTTTGGCCGACGAACCAACTGGTAATTTAGACCCTGAAAATTCTTGGAATTTAGTTAAACTCTTAAAAGATATCAATAAAGAAAACAATACCACTATTATTATGACTACCCACAACAATGAAATTGTCGAATCAATGGGCAAAAGAGTCATTAAAATTAACGAAGGTGAGATTGTTAAAGATTATAATATTTCTAAAAAATCATGAGTCCAATACAAACCACCTGGCATCACATCAGACGTTCTCCGTTCCAAAGCCTAATTGCTGCCATTGCCATGTTTTTAAGTTTCTTTTTTATTTCTACATTTGTTATAATTAACTCCGGTCTTTCCACTGTTTTAAAATATTTTGAAACCAAACCAGAAATCACTTTATTTTTAAAAGATGGTCTAGACACTGCCACTGTCGAAAATTTACAAAAAGATTTATCAAGCTATCAAGGAATTAAAGAAATCACTTTTATTTCCAAAGAAAAAGCCTTAACTATCTACAAAGAACAAAATAAAAACAACCCACTTCTAACCGAGATGGTCACAGCCAGTATATTACCAGCATCTTTTGAAATCACAGTTTCAGAGCCAGAAGTACTGGAAAAAATTTATCAAAATTATTCAACCAAAACCAATATCATCGATGAAATTATTTATCAAAAAGACATTATTACCTCTCTATTAAATTGGACCAATGCCACCAGGCAAATCGGTTTTGCCATTATCATAATAATTGCCTCTATTTCCTTTTTAACCATGATTACTATCATTGGCATGAAAATAACCAATCGTAAAGATGAAATTAAAATCAGTCGACTTTTAGGCGCTTCGAGTTTTTACGTTAAAAAACCATTCCTCTTAGAAGGGATAATTTATGGTCTTGTTGGTAGTATTTTTGGTTTTCTTTTTAGTTTCCTACTCGCTTTAATTTTTCAAAAATCGATCAACTCTTTTTTTCAGCCAATAGATTTTATAAATTTAAATATCAACTTTTGTTTAATTCTTCTATTTGCTGAAATCATAACCGGAACACTTTTAGGATTCATTGCCAGCTGGATCGGAGCTAAAAGATATATTAAATTTTAAGGTTTAATGTTTAAAAAAAATTTTTTTTTATTTTTAATACTCTCTTTTTTTTTGATTACTCCGATTGCCTCATATGCCGATGAAAGGGAAGATTTAGAAAAAAAAATCACCGAATACACTCAAAAACTTTCCGAACTAGGCACTGCTAAAAACACTCTTGCTAATCAAATAAAAATTTTAAATTCACAATACGAATTAACTCTTTTAAGAATTACTCAAACTGAAAATTCCATTAAAAATCTTGAAAAAGAAATAGCCAATCTTACCGTTGAAATCGATGGCCTTAATGTCAAATTAAATCAACTTTCTTCAATTTATGTTTTTCAAATAATCGAAAATTACAAACTTCAAAAGAAAGTTCCTCCATTTGCGTTCCTGTTTTCATCCGACTTAAACAACTTTTTAGAACAATATAAATATGTTGCCAATGTTCAAAAGGCTAGTCAGACCAGTCTTATTAATATGGAAACAGTCAGATCTAATTATGATGCTCAAAAAACAGCTAAAACTCAAAAACAACAAGAAATGGAGGCTCTTCAAAAAACCCTAGCCACTCAAAAAACCACCCTCGATAACCAAAAAATAGCCAAAGACAAACTTTTAGAAAGTACCAAAAATGATGAGAAAAAATACCAACAACTTTTAAGTGCGGCTCAATCACAACTAGCCGCCTTAAAAAGCTTCTCTAGTTCAGCTGGTGGAAGCAGTTGTTTATCTTCATCTCCTGGAACCGGTAGTGATGGTAATTATTATTCTCAAAGAGATCCTCGTTGGTGTAAACAATTTATTGGAAGTTCTACTGACACTATTGGTGAAGTTGGATGTTATATAAACAGTATTTCCATGGCCTACAAAAAACTTGGCTTCGACATCAGTCCATCGGCTTATGCCGCTAACTCTGCTAATTTTTGGAGTAACACCGCCTACATGTTAACTCCATCTCCTCCATCAGGTTACACATTCAAACAAGTTTCATACAATTCTTCAACTGTTGACGACGAACTAAAAGCCGGTCGTTATGTCATCGCTCAAATGCGAATGAGTACAATTGTTGGAATGCATTTTGTTGTAATTATTAGTGGAAGTAATGGTAATTATAAAATCCATGATCCGTGGTTTGGTGCCGATCAAAATTTTTCCGATCGTTATTCAACAGGTGGAATAATGAGTATTCGTCTAATCACCAAATAACACCAAAAACCCCCGCCGAAGCGGGGATTTGTCTAAGATATATCAACTAATTTAGTATTCTCTAACGAATTTTCTTAAAGAAAATCCACCAGCGGCTAACAAAGTTACTAAAATTGTTTTAATGGCAATATCAGAAGCACCAGTAGCTGGCACAGTAGCCTTACCAATAAAATAACTAGCAGTATCAACATCACATTGACCAGCTCCACAAGCTTCAGCTTTATTGGTTTGCTTAGTAGAAACATTTAATTTAATGCTGTCATTAATTTTAGCTCTAATTAAATACTTTTTACTTTCATTAGTTTCCAATTTATCAATATTCCATTCAACAATATATTGATCACTATCAAATTTACCAGGATTAAAAACTAAAGATAAGTATTTTGGCAACATATCTTTAACATTAATATTGTAAATAGGTTGAGTTCCAATATTTTTAACTTCAATTTGAAATTCAACAACATCATTCTCGTAAAAAGTCTTTTTCGAAGACTCTACATTGTCATAATATTGCGAATCATCAACTGATCGAATTTTTTTATCGATAGAGATAGTTTTTGTACTATCGGTATCATTATAGCCAAAAGCCTTAGTAGGACTAAAAAGCGATAAAAACAATACCGCTATAGCGCCCAAAGCAAGACTAAAATTTATTATTTTATGTTCCACCTGCGTTATTAATATTTAATTATAGGATATTATATTGCCACTTTGCCTCTTTGTCAAGTTTACTTTATAATCTACCTATGACTAAATTTCTAATTAACGAGCTTTCAGTCTTTTTTCCTTGCTATAACGAGGAAAAAAATATCAAAAATACTATCGACAAAACCATCCCTGTCCTCAAAAAAATTGCCCAAAATTGGGAAATAATTCTAGTAAACGATGGTTCAAAAGATAACACTGCCAAAGTTCTAGAAGAAATTAAAAAAGAATACCCCAAGCAAATAAAAATAATCACCCATAATCCCAATCGTGGTTATGGTGCTGCCCTAAAAAGCGGTCTTTATAATTCTCAGTATCAATGGATTGCCTTCACCGATGCCGATGGTCAATTTGATTTCACCGAAATTATCAAATTTATCGAAAAACAGCAAAAAACCAAGGCCGATATTGTCATTGGCTATTATTTAGGTCGTAAAGTTTCTAAATTCACTGTTATCACTTCCAAGATGTGGGAACTGGTTGTTTTTATTCTTTTCGGTCTTCATGTCACCGACATTGATTGTGGTTTTAAATTAATTAACAAAAAGGTAATCGACACCATTCCCAAATTAGAAGCCGAAAGGGGAGCTTTTATTAGTAGTGAATTTTTAATTAAATCGAAAAAAGCCGGATTCAAAATTGTTGAGATAGGTGTTCATCATTATCCTCGTCTCGAAGGTCAAGCCACCGGTCGAAATATAAAAGTTATTATCAAAAGTTTTTGCGATCTTTTCCGGCTCTGGTTTAAAATTAATTTTCACCGTGATTAAACACATTTTTAAAAAACATTGGCTTTTAATTGCCATCTTGGTTCTAGCTGCTTTTTTCCGATTCTATCGTATTTCCGATTACATGGAATTTTTAGGCGATCAAGGTCGAGATGTCACCATCATTAAAGATTTTCTTCAACATGGCAATTTATTTTTCATTGGTCCTCAAACTAGTATTGGCAACATGTATCTCGGCCCTTGGTTTTATTATCTAATTGCTCCATCCTTACTTTTATCCAATTTCAACCCAGTTGGCCCAGCCATTTTTATCGCTCTTCTCAATATTGCCACTGTTTTTCTAATTTATTTTGTTGGCAAACGTTGGTTTAATCATCAAGTCGGTTTAATTTCCGCCTTTCTTTTCGCCATTTCTCCTGTAGTAATTAAATATTCCAATTTTATTTGGAATCCCAACATCATGCCTTTTTTCAGTTTACTTTTTGTTTATTTCTTTTTTGAAAGTTTTCGGTCTAAAAAATATCACTACTTTTTATATGCTTCTCTAGCTTTTATTATGGTCATTAACAGCCATTATCTTGGATTGGCTCTCCTACCATTTATTGGTATTTTCTGGCTTTACAATCTTATTAAATTTATTAAAACCAAATCAAAAAAATTAAAGCCGTTTGTAAAAAATAGTCTTTTTGCCATTTTCATTTTTATTTTATCCCTTACCCCCCAAATCCTTTTTGATATCAAACATGATGGTCAAAATTCCAAGGCTCTTTTAAACTTTTTTATGTACCGCGAAACCACTGTCAATATCAAAGCCTACAAAGCTCTTCCCGAGCTTCCTGCCATGTTTAATCAAGTTAACACCCGGCTTTTGGCTGGAAAAAATGAAACCGTTGGTTTAATAGTAAGCATTGCTTTTACCATTGCTCTTCTACCTCTTATTTTTAAATTTAAAAAACAAAAAAGTTCATTTTGGATTATTTTCTTTTGGTATTTATCCGGCCTAGTCGCCCTTGCCCTCTACAAACAACACATCTACGATCATTACTTTGCCTTTCTTTTTCCTGTCGTTTTTATTTTGGCTGGGTTTTTAATTAATAAATTCAAATTTATAGGTATTCCTTTTTTAATTCTAATAACTATCTTTTCTTTTTTGGAGAATCCTCTTCGTTATCAACCAAACAGCCAATTAAAAACCGTCACTCAAATTGATGATTTAATTATTGCCAATTCTAATAACCAAGATTTTAATTTTGCCTTGCTTGCCAAGCAAAATTATGACCCACCATATCGCTATGTTTTAAATAATAAACAAGCCAAAATCGTTAATCTTCCCGACAAAATGGCCGAACAATTATTCGTTGTTTGTGAACCTTTCCAAATCGAATGTAATCCTATTAATAACCCTGAGTGGTCAGTTGCTGCTTTTGGTTGGGCTAAAATCGATAATCAATGGGAAATTAATGGTATTAAAGTTTTTAAACTAGTCCATAATTCAGACGGTCAAAATTAATATACAATAAGTTATGGAAGAAATAAATAACACCAATACTGCAAATCAACCTATCGAAACACAACTTATTCAACCAATAACTCCTAAAAATAATATTTTTAAAATATTATTTATTATTTGCCTAGTTATTTTATTAATAGTAACAATTTCTTTCATTTTTATCTTAAATAAAATAAATTCTAAACAACCTACAATTAAGCAAAATACTAATAATGTTTCCGTAGCAATTCCAACCAATGTTCCAACATCAGTCACGACGCCTCAACAAATAAATAACACACCAAAACCAACCCTTACTTTTAATGATAGTAAATTAATTCAACTTGGTTATAAAGTAAATGATTACGACATATACGATATAAATGGTGTAACCAAAAATTGTAATCCATGTACAAAAGAATGTATTAACAGTACAACTGACGAACAAAACCAAATTACAAACTTTTATAACCTATTAAAACAAGGTAATATTACAGATGCCACTAACTTTCTTAAAAATCACACTTACGACAGCAGTATTCCAAATAAAATATCACTTTTAGGAATGCTTTTTCCTATGTGTTCATCCTCTCATGGCTTATTAGGATTAACAGCCCAAAAAATGGGATAATTGTTTTTACTATAAACAGTAATGGCTACCCTTCTGTTCCTAATGATGTTTATTACTTTGGATACATTACTATTGTCGATAATAAAATTAAATTATATGAAAAATTAATCAGTGGATATTTTAGTGACATCGGTGATTCTTATAAAAAGGCATTGAATTCAAATGATTTTAAAACAGCCGTTAGTATTTTAGATTCACAATTAAATGATGTTGCCAAGAGTATGGACAGTGGTATTTTCAGTAATAAAAATATTCAACAAGAGTTTAATCAATTAATTTATTCTGTAAATCCCAATAATGGGTCTAATTGATTTTCTTTTGCCTTACACCATTCATCACTAGAAGCTTCTTTTTGCTTTGGTAAAACCACTCCAAATCTTCCAAACTTTTCATTAATTTCACCAACACTTGTTTCCCAAGGAATAATTACGTTATATGTTGGGACTGATCCGCTGGGTTTGATTATTTCCACTCCCTTATACCAAAATAAATATCTAAAACCCACTCCGTCCCCAAATTTAGCCACATAATTTATTCCTACACAAAGATAACCATTTTTTAATTGATCAGCCCGAATATATTCAACCAATTGTTTTTTATACAAATAAGAATCATTATTTTGATTAGTAATTTCCTCCAACCAAATAAAATTAGATATTAAATAAAGTCCACTAATTCCCAAAACAATTTTATTTAAATATTTTTTGCTCAAAAATATATCCAAAAATAAAGAAACTATAACTATAAAAATAGCCAAATAATTGGTGAAATAATATTCACTCACTATTCTTTTTGAAGTAAATTGAGCCAAACCAATTATTAAAATCCAACAAAAAAGTACGACCAATTCTCTTCCTTTTATTTTTTTAAATTTATAAACAACATAAGTTATTAACAAAAAAATAGGCCAAACAATTTCTACAGGCCTAATTGGTGTCCTAATTAATAACCTTTGTTGCATTTCAATTGCCGATGCGTTGACCACCTTTTTAAATTTTACAAATCCCACCGGTTGCCCCATATCTTTTTGTGAAGCAGTTATCACGCTTCTAGTTTGAGAAAAATTATGTCTAAGTTCAAAAATCCAAAAAGGACTACTAACCAACATAAATAACAAAAAAGTTACCAAAACATTCTTCGCTTTTATTTTCTTTAAATTTTCTTTAAATTTTCCACCAGACATAAAATAGGCCAAAATTGGAATTGGTAAAACTGGAACCAAAGCAATATGAATATGGTATGTCAGTCCCGCTAATACTCCAAAAAGTGGCATTAATTTCAAATTTTTTCTAAACATTCCAAATACCACATACAAAAACCAAACCGTCCAAAGGACTGCTGGCTCAGTTGGAACCGACCATCTATCATACAAAGCCGCTCCAAAAGAAACAGCGTAAATAAAGGCCATAACTAAACCAACTCTTTTAGAAAAATATTTTTTACCCAAAACATAAAAACTTATTATTGTTAATAAACCAATTACAGTCGTTGGAGCAATAGCACTAATTGGATTCATACCAAACAAAAAATAACCCAGGGCTATAATGTAATAGTAAAGTGGTCCAATAAAAACACCATCAACACTGGTTATTTGTCCGACTATTCGTAAATGTTTATTAAC
>Ga0209340_1001039_pt1 | contig 22924 bp, 17 predicted proteins | sample EPASupsiteSAE323_FD_187266 | JGI IMG/M metagenome (GOLD analysis project Ga0209340, IMG submission 187266) | Bioremediated contaminated groundwater from EPA Superfund site, New Mexico - Sample SAE3-23 (SPAdes) (version 2) | ecosystem: Environmental > Aquatic > Deep subsurface > Groundwater >... | reverse complement strand
TTTGACAAATTCCCTACCCAAAAAGCGAGGTTTACCAATAGCCGAAATTAAAATATCAGCTTTGGAAGTAATTTCTGATAAATTTTTGGTAAAGGAGTGACAAATAGTAATAGTACAATTTTTGTCCATGAGTTGGGCAAAAAGAGGTAAACTAACATCAGGACTACGACCTATAATTACCGCATTTTTGCCGCTTGGATCAATCTTGTATTCCTCTAATAATTTCATGATTCCTAACGAAGTAGCTGAAGCAATTCCGTTAGATTTTTTTTGAAATAAAAGACCAAGATTTATTGGACTTAAGCCATCAGCATCTTTTGAAGGATCAATAGCTAAGAGAACTTGATTAGTATCGATTTGAGAAGGTAGTGGGAGTTGAACCATTAAACCAGTGACTGATGAATCTTGATTTAGTTTTTGAATAAGACTAATTACTTCTTTAGTAGAAGAATCTTGGGGAAGTCGATGAATTTGTCCACCAATTCCAATAGAAGCTGCTTTGGTACTTTTTAATTCAACGTATTTTAGACTGGCAGGATCATCACCTACTAAAATAATATCTAAGTTTGGTTTTAGATTTAATTTAGAAATTTCAGTTTTTAAATTATCAAAAATTTGTTGACTTAATTTTGTACCATCAAAAATTTGCATAGTTTATTTTAATTAATTTTAGTAAGAATTTCGTATCCTGTTTGAGTAATTAAAACAGTGTGTTCGAATTGAGCGGAAAGTGAACTGTCGAGAGTACGAACAGTCCAACCGTCTTGACGATCGATAGTGATTCGATGATCAGTTGAAGCATTAATCATCGGTTCGATAGTAAAAATCATACCAGGTTTTAAAACTACATCGTCTTTTTTGATATCGAAATGAAAAACAAAAGGATCTTCATGAAATTTGACGCCAACACCATGGCCACCAAGTTCACGGACGACACTAAAGCCGTTCTTTTTAGCTAAAGGTTCAATAATTTTACCTACACAATCATTTAAAATTCTACCTGGTTTAAGAGAATTTATAGAAAGATCTAAAGCTTGCTTGGTGACATCGATTAATTTTTGGGCATGAGGATAAATTTTACCAACTGGAAAAGTAGATGAAGTATCACCGTAATATCCATCTAATATAGTGGTTATATCTAGATTGATAATATCTCCTTCTTTTAAAATTTGTTTTTCTGAAGGAATACCATGACAAACTACACTATTAATTGAAGTACAAATACTTTTGGGGAAACCACCATAATTTAGAGGTGCTGGAATAGCCTTATGTTCAATTATATATTTATGAGCAATATCATTTAATTTTTGAGTAGAAATACCGGCTGTGACAAAACCGCTTAGATATTTTAAGACTTTGGCAGCCAATTCACTAGATTTTTTTATCCCTTCGATTTGAGCAGGGGTTTTGATGATAATCACGAGTTAATTATACCGCAAGATAGAGAGATTTGTGTTATTATCAAATTGTGAAGAAATTTAAAGTTGAAAAATTAATCAGAGACAAAATATTAGACAATATTTTGTCTAATAAATTGAATAAAGTTGATTATCGAATTTTAACGAATGATAATCTATTGATTAATTTAAAAAAGAAATTTTTTGAAGAACTAAAAGAGTTAGATTTAAGTGATAAAGAAGATGCTAAAAAAGAATTGGCTGATTTACAATTAATAATTGATACTTGTTTAAAAACTTTGGGGATTAATAAAAAAGAATTTAAAGAAATTGGCAAAAACAAAAATAAAAAGGTTGGTAAATTTGATAAGAAAATTTATGTAAAAACTGTTGAATTAGATGAAAAAGATGAATGGTTTAATTATTATCTGAAGAAATATAAAGAGATAAAATAATTTATGCAAAATACATCTTGGGAAAATTCGAGTAAGTGGTATAAAAAAATTGTCGGTGATGAGGGCCATTATTTTCACCAAAATATAATTTTTCCCAAAATTAAAGAATTAGTTGATTTTAGTAAAATAAAATCAGTATTGGATTTGGCCTCAGGGACAGGAGTTTTTGAAAGACAACTTGATTCAAAAACAATTTATTTAGGAATTGATATTGCTAAAAGTTTTATTGAAGAAGCAAAATCAAAACAAAAAAGTTTAAATCATCAATTCGCGGTTGGTGATGTAAGTAAAGCTTTGCCAATAAAAAAAACTGATTTTGATTTAACCACTATTATATTGGCTTTACAAAATATAAAAGATACTGATGGAGTTTTTAAAAATGCCAATAAATATTTAAAAACAGATGGTAGGTTTTTGATAATTTTAAATCACCCAATTTTTAGAATTCCTCGTCAAACTTCTTGGGGCGAAGATCAATATAGTAAAACTCAATATCGACGAATTGATCGATATATGAGTAGTTTGGAAATTCCAATTGCAACTCATCCTGGACAAATGGAAAAATCAGAAATGACCTGGACTTTTCATCACCCCCTATCAAAATATTCAGAACTACTTAATCAAAACGGCTTTCTGATTGAAAAAATTGAAGAATGGGTATCGGATAAAAAAAGTACTGGCGGAAAAGCGAGAATGGAAAATAGATCACGAGAAGAAATCCCGATGTTTATGACAATTGTGGCAGTAAAAAAGTAATCTATCCTAAACGATTATAGGTATCAATAAACTCTCGAAGAATTTGGGTATTACTTTTTTGACTTTCTGAACGAGCATTTCTTTGATTTAAAAATAAAGTAATTTCGTCCCTTAATTTATTTTGTTCATACTTTCTTTTATTTCTACTAACAAAATATCTTTCGTTTAAATCTAAAATTTGATGATTTGGTCCAAATGAATAAAACGATCTTCTCCAATAAGGAATTTGATCTTCTCTTTTACCTTTGTCTAAATTAAAAAAATAATCCACTAAAGACATAGAAGTGTATTCAACATTTCCATTTTGACGATCTTCAATAGCAACGGTAAAAGTATACTCACCCATATCCAATCTAGAATCAATACTAGATTCAATTAGACTAACTCCATCATAAGTTTCAATTTTACTATCATTGTCAAATTGGGGATAAAATCTTTTTAATTTATGAACTAGTTCTTCTTGAGTACCTGGCCAATTTTTAACAACATCAGTAATATAACCAGGGACACCTTTTTTCCAATCAGAACAAATACTTTCTAAACATGTTTGAATAAGAAGATTTCTTAATTCAAGAGAATCACCTAGCTCAGAAATAGATATGTTTAAACTAATATTTTTAGTTCCGAGATTAATTGAATTTTGAATTGATAGACTATATTCATGACCATCAAATTTTAATTTAATATCTTTATCCAGACCCCCTTGATTTAACTCAGAATGAATACCATTAATATAAGTTGTGTTTATCTTTGGGTATTTTTTTTGTTTTAAAGATTCAAGATTATCTGTAGTTGAAATGTCTAATTTTTCTACAATTCCACTAAAATAAAAATTATTGTCTGAACCTAAATTTAATCTTACTTCCGGTTGACTAAAACCAGGTAAACAATATACCTCATCTTGAACTACTAGCTCACTGGGTTTTATAGATTTATCTTCATATTCGATTTCACCAATACCCAGTTTACTTGAACATTCAGCAATTTTTTTTAGACTACTCAATGATTTTATATAAGGTATTTTTAGCTTTAAAACTTTCTGGTGTTTTTCATCTTCAACCATTCCAAGATTCCCTTTACCAATAATTGTCCCAACTGAAAATTTATCACTAAGTGATCTATCTTCAAAAATTCTATCTATCTTATCTTGATGATGAAAAAGCCTAAAAGTATCAATGAAAGAATGTTCACCATAAGTCGATGCCCAATGTAATTCACTTGGGTATGGAACAGGAAGAATGAATGTTTCATCATTAACAAAATGTATTTCAGTATATAATCTACCTCTTTCCAAATCTCTTTGGAGCGAAGGTTTTTGATCAACCATTTCTAGACATCTGGTAAAAGAAATTTTTGAAGCATCTTTTTGAGGCAAAGATTCGGTACATCTTATTGTTTGAGGAACTTCACTTAGTTCACCGGTCATTGATTGATGATATTTTAAAATAATTATTAAGTAAAGACTTAAGAATTATTTTTCAACGGTTTTGAGTTGTTTACCAAAAGCAACACATTCTTGGATAGCATCAACTAAAGCAAAACCGTCAAATTCCAATGCTTCTTTGATAGTTTGATTTAGAGCGGGAATGTCTTTGCAATCTACCGATTTGACAAAAACTTTTGGATTGACTGATTTTATAAGTTTTACTGGATCTATAGGTAAATTAATATTACCATTTGGAGTAGACTTAGTATGAGCTCCAGCTGGAGTAGTTGGACTAGTTTGACCAGTAGTTAAACTGTATAAAAAATTATTAGAAACTATAACTTTGATGTTTATATTGCCACGAGCAGCAGTAATCAAATGATTGAGACCTTCACCATAGATTCCTCCATCTCCACCAATAACTAAAATATTAAGTTTTGGATTAGCAATTTTTTCACCCATAGCTACGGCAATTGATCGACCATGAAGAGTGTGAGCACCGTAGGTTTTGAGAAAATCTGCCATATTACCAGCACAACCAATGTCGTAGTTAATGACTAAATTTTTTAAATCTAAATTTAAATCGGCAAAATTCTTTTGAAGAGCAGCAAAAACAAGATAATTGTGACAACCAGGACACCAAGTTGGAATTATATTTGATCGATAGTTTTGAGGCATATTATTTGTTTAGAATTTTAATAATGTCTTCTGGAAAAAATGGTCGACCATCGTTTTTGCTAATAACTTCGGTCGGATTGAAATCAAACTGAGATTTTAGAAGAGTAACAAGTTGATTAGTACCATTGTTTTCAATGACAATTATTTTTTTGAAAGCATCAATGATGTTTTTTAGATCTGGATTGATTGGCCAAAGAGTTCTGATTTGCAAGAAAGCAAAATCAGATTTGTTGGGTAAATCTTTTAAGGCTTCCAAAATGGGACCTTTAGTAGAACCAAAAGAAATAATTAGTTTTTTGGCATCTTTTGAACCATAAAAATTAACTTTGGGAGTTAATTTGATAGCTAATTTATTTTTAATATTTCTCTTTTGAAACATCTTTTCTGAAAGAACAGCGTCTTCAATCGAAAAACCAAATTCATCATGTTCGTAGCTATTGGCCAAAAATAAACCATTTTTGGTACCAGGAATACTTCTTGGTGAAATTCCATTTTTAGTAAACTGATATCTTTTAAATCCATCTTCTGGTTTTGATTCAATATCACCCGTTTCAATTTTTACTTTTACTTTTGAAAGGTCTGTATTACTAGCACCTGATTCAGCTAAAAATTTATCAGAAATAACAATGATTGGAGTTTGAAGTTGAGCAGCAAGATTAAGAGAAGTAACACCATCATCAAAAGATTCTTGAATGTCACCTGGAGCCATAACCACTTTAGGAAATTCACCATGACCGGAATAAATAGCATGGAGTAAATCACCTTGGGCTGTCCAAGTAGGAAGTCCAGTGGCTGGACCTGGTCGAGAAACTAGATAAAAAACTAAACCAATTTCAGCAACTCCACAATAACTGACAGCCTCATTCATTAGAGCAAAACCACCACCACTAGTACCAGTACCAGCACGAGCGCCAACAATAGCAGCACCAGCAGCAATGTTGGCTGCACCAATTTCATCTTCGGCATGAACTACTTTTAGGGTATCAATAGAAGTACTTTTAGCAGCTAAAAAATGCATAGCACCGGTAGCTGGAGTCATAGGATAAGCACTGTAAAAATTTCCTTCGCCTTTTAGAAATCCCCAACCATAGGCTTCATTACCTTCATATAAATGAACATCAGGATTCTTCTTTGTAGGTTTTTGAAGATCAATTTTTGATTTGGAAAAATTAGTGCTGGCATATTTAAATCCTGATTCTAGAGCTCGATAATTTAGATCAGCAAAATTTTTGTAAAAAGTACAAACAGTGTCGGTACAAATCTTGAAATCTAAATCTAAAAGATAAGTAGCTACACCTAAACTTATAGTGTTGGCAACGACTGGACTACCAATTTCATTGGCTAATTGTTTTAAAGGAAGATTATAAAAAGTACCTTTTTTAAGATCTTTTTTGTCTATTTCTTCATCAGAAAAAATTAAAGTTTTGGAAGTAAATTCGTTAATATGCTCTTGCCAATGACCTCCTAAGATAGAAAAGAATATGTCGACGGTATAATGAGGAGCAAAAATTTTGTCTTTTGAAAAAGAAATTTGATAAGTATTGTGACCACCACGAATTAAAGATGGATATTCACTATAGTCAGCAACAGTAAAACCGTGATCAATGAGAATTTTGGAAAAAATCTGACCAACAGATTTGATACCTAAACCAGCAGGACCAGCAATTTTAATAGTATAAACTTTATTCGCCATAAAGCTATTTTACACGATTTTAATGACTATTGGTTGTTTAAAAGACTTATTTAATATATAAATTTCTTATGGTAAATATTTTTACGAAATTAAGGAATAAATTAAAAAAGATCGGACCAGGATTTATTACTGGAGCGGCAGATGATGATCCATCAGGAATTGCCACTTATTCAATTGCTGGGGCTCAATATGGCTACAAAATGAACTGGATGACGGTATTTTTGTTGCCAGCAATGATTGTAATACAAGAAATGTGTGGAAGAATAGGTAAGACTTCAGGTAGAGGTTTGGCCGGGGTAATCAAAAAATATCATTCAAAGAGATTACTTTTTTTGGCCGTATCTTTATTAGCAATTGCTAATACTATAAATATTGGAGCAGATTTAGGAATAATTGCCTCATCAATGCAAATGATTTTTGGTTGGCATTTTTATATTTGGTTAATAGTTTCTGGAGCAGTAATTATTTTAATGGAAATCATTATTCCTTATAAGAAATATGCCAAGATACTAAAATGGTTAGCGCTAACTTTGTCAGTTTATATAGTAACGGCATTTTTGGTAAAACAAAATTGGACTCAAGTGGCTATTTATACTTTGATACCTCATATAAGTTTTGATTTGGGTTATGTAATGACAATGATTGGCTTTTTGGGAACAACTATATCTCCTTATTTATTCTTTTGGCAAGCATCTGAAGAAGTAGAAGAAGAAATTGACGAGGGGGAAATTAAAGATTTTAATATTCATCCAGAAACCACTCGAGGAGAAATTAAAAAATTAGGTTTTGATACAAAGGTAGGAATGGTTTTTTCAAATTTAATGACATTTTTTATAATTTTAACCACAGCAGCAACTTTACATGCTAACGGTATAATCAGTATCGAAACCCCCCAACAAGCAGCTTTAGCTTTAAAACCGTTAGCTGGAAATTTTGCTTATTTTCTGTTTGCTATTGGTATTATTGGAATTGGTTTACAATCAATACCAGTATTAGCTGGATCAATTGGTTACGCTTTATCAGAAGCAATTGGAGCTAAAGAAGGTTTATCAAAAAAATTTAGTAAAGCTAAAACTTTTTATGTGATAATTGCAGCGGCCACCATAATTGGATTAATGATGAATTTGGCTCAAATAAATATCATGAAAGCACTTTATTATTCGGCTGTTATAAATGGAATTGCAGCAGTACCATTGATAGCCATCATTATAAAATTGGCTGACGATGAAAGAATTGTAGGTAAATTTAAGACCAGAAAAAGAAGTAAAGTAGTGGCTTGGATAACATTTAGTTTTATGTTGTTATCAGTATTGTTGATGGTGTACCAGATATTTGGGATGAAAAATTAATTAAACCCATATCAAATTTGCTTTTGAAAATAGGTGTGATAGACTACAAGCTGAATTAAGCAATTGAAGGTATCTTTTTAATATATTGCCCGGTCACATTTTTTTGTGAATTAATAATTTTTGGGCATTGTTAGTCTTGAGGTTACGGCCAAAAGACGTTGCTGCTCAAAAAATTATTATGTACGATAACAGAAGTTCGTCTTTTGGACGAAGAGATAGAAATAATTCCTCTGGCGGAAGCTTTAGAAATTTTAACGCGCCTAGACCAAGTTTTGGCTCAAGACCAAATGGTGGAAGCCGATTTGGAAATGCTAGAAAACCACGAAAATTTGGGGAAAATTTGGATGCCTCTTTATTTATCAAAAAAGCCTGCGAGATTGTCACTATTGAAGAAGCAGAAGTCCAACATAACTTTGAAGACTTTGGTTTTGACCAAACTTTGCTAAAAAACATTAAAGATAAGGGTTATACCAAACCAACTCAAATCCAAGACCAAGTAATTTCTTTAGTAATTTCTGGACAAGATGTCTTGGGAATTGCTAATACTGGAACTGGAAAAACAGCAGCTTTTGCCTTGCCTTTGATTGATCAAATTGTAAAACATCCTGAAAAAAGAATCATTATCTTGGCTCCGACTCGAGAATTGGCCATGCAAATTAGACAAGAAATTAGATCATTCACTTTCGGATTGAAAGTTTATGTATCCTTGGCTATTGGTGGTGCTTTTTTGAAGGAACAAATTATGGATATTAGACGCGATCCTCATATAATTGTAGGAACTCCGGGAAGAATAAAAGATTTGGGAGATCGAAGAGTGATTAATTTTGCCAAAATGGATACATTAGTATTGGATGAAGTCGATCGAATGTTAGATATGGGATTTATACATGACATTAGAGCGATTGTAGAAAAAATTCCAGCCAATAGACAAACTTTATTTTTCTCAGCTACTATGGATCGAAAGATGGAAGGATTAGTAGATTCATTTTTAAATAATCCAGCTAAAGTTTCGATTAAAGCTCAAAATACTTCAGACCATGTGGAACAAAATGTGGTGATGGTAAATCGAAATAACAAACAAGAAATGTTGGTTAGACTTTTGAGACAAGAAGAATTTAAAAAAGTATTGATTTTTGGAGCTACTAAATCAATGGTAGAAAGAATTTCTGAAAACTTAATTGATACTGGATTTAGAGCTGGTTCACTTCACGGTGATAAACCACAACACAAAAGACAAACAGTCTTAAGAATGTTTAAAGAAGATCAAATAAACGTACTTGTGGCAACTGATGTGGCTGCCAGAGGACTTGATGTAGCTGATATTACTCACGTAATCAATTTTGATAAACCAAATAATTACGAAGATTATATCCATCGTATTGGAAGAACTGGACGTGCCAATGCCAAAGGTTACGCTTTAACTTTTGTGGAAACAAGGTACTAAACTTTTTTATTATATTTGCGGCCGGTGAGGGCTTTGGAAAGAGCTTCGCGGTAAGCAATTTTGGGTAAAGAATTTTTATTATCTTCTAAGTACTTTAGAACTTCATCTTTATGAAAAGTAGTCAGAGAACGAAGTAACCAAGAAACAGCTTTGGTTATTAGAATATCCGTCTCCCCTTTTAATTTTTCAATATTTTCAAAAGCTATTTTTGATAAACGAGTGTCTTCAGATTGATTTAATGATTTGGTTAATAAAACTAAAGAGGCACGGCGTTTGTTAATATTTTGACTTTTATTAAATTGTTTCAAGATTTTTGACCAATTTTCCCAATTAGAAAGTAAAACATCGCTAGTAAAATTTGATTGACAAAGAACATCATTTTCAGCCCATCCATGGGTATAATTTAACCATAAATCAAGATTCTTTGGATCAAAATTTGAAGTATTAATTTTAGAAAAAGAAACTATTTTGCCGGCTATAGCAATTTCATTATAAGTAGTACCAAATTGATAAAGAGAATTTAATAATTCTATGGTTTGAGATGGTGATAAATTGGAAACTTTTATAAAATTTTTGACTAGATCAACCAATTGTTTAGTGGAGAAATTATAAAAAATTTTATCAGTCCCCAAATATCTTTGAACCCACTGGGTTTCAGATTCGGAGGATTTTGATTTTAATTTATCAATATCGACTAAAAGTTTTTGATGGTACTGGTTTTTAATTGGCATTTTGGAGCTCGGCAATAATAATTAATCGTTTAAGAGTGGTGCCAGGAGGCCAACAAGTCATAAGAGTAAGTTGATGTTTAGATAATTCTTGATTCATCAGTTTAACGTCAGTTGGAGCTACAAACTTTAACTCTTTTACAAGATAGATATATTTTTGATTTTGATAATAAATATATATTTGATCACCAACAACTAATTTATTGAGAAGATAAAAAACGGCATTGTATTGGTTGGCTTGATACCAATTTCCTGCTGAATGTGCAAAGATAAAAGTATTACCAAAGGTATCTGGAGTAGCAGTACCTGATGCATGAGCAACCCCTTGAGTGAGAGCCTGTTGATAAACCGAAGAATTATAAGGATCCACATTTTTAATGACTTTAGTATTAGCGTTAATCTTGGGAATGACAATAGAAAAATCTGTATTTACTGGAGTCAGTTCAGGTGTTTTATTCTTGTTTGCCTGATATTTAATCTCTGATTTAACTACTGGAGCAAAAGTTCTGACCGGAATTAAAAGTGAAACTAGAATCAAAATAATACCTACCAGAATTGGCCAAGAAAATGATTTCTTATTTTGTCTTTTTGACAAAGATTTTTTTACCTTTTCTGATTTTTTTGAAGGCATAAATAATTATACCCAATATCAAAATAACAATCAGAACAGTAGTTATTGGATGACGAGAAAAGAAATTTTTATCCATGGTTTTTGTACCTAAAACTTGACCATTTTCTTCAGTAGAAGATGGATTTAAATTTTCTTTATCAGTAGTATCACCCTCTTTTGGAATGATTGTGCCACTAACTGGGATTGCACCAGAATTAGTAGTAGTTGAAGTAACAGTAGTATCACCATCAATGATAGTAGAATATACTTTATCACCAGTTACCCCTGACCCATTACCGGCACTATCAAAGGCACGAATGACAAAATTATAGTTTTTGGAACAGTCAGGAACACTATTGGTAAAATCACGTTCTTGATTAGAACCGACTGATATATCACCAATTTTGGAACCGTTATCGGCAATAAAAGAATTTATATCTGAACGATAAACTTCAACTTTGACTGTCTTATTGCCATCATTAGCTGTTTTAAAATGAATTTTATAGTCACAATTATTAATTTTATCTTTACGATAATCATTAGGTGTGCCAGGACCGGCAGTATTGTAGTCAAGAGAAACAATATTACTTAATATTTCTTCCCCGCCAGCAATAGCTTTGGTTTGAAATTGATAAGAACCATTGTCGGTAATAGCTAATGCTAAAGAACAATGAGAAGCATTACCGTTAGCACCTGACAAGATTTCGGAACTAAATTGAACAAACCCAGAATCTGATGGACCTTTTTTAAGACAATTAACAGTAACTCCACGACCTTGAATATCGAGAGCGACGAATTTTAATTCAATATTTTTTGTATTGGTTGGAGTTTTTGGTTCTTCAAGACGAACTGAAAGACTAGAAGCTTGAGCCCTTACTGGACTAACCATCAATCCAAAACTTAATAAAGTTATAAAAATAGTTAACATAGTTTTTTTATTAATTTTTAAGAATCCAAATCCAATTAGACCTAAAAGACCACTAATTATCATCCAGATAGTGGCGGCACCTGTGCCTGGTAGTTCAGTGGAAGCTCCAAGAACTTGGCCAGTTGTGTGATTGATTTGTTCAACTTCAGCAGAAACTGAATTTTGATAACTACCACCAACTATGACCTCTGTCCCGACAAAGTTAGTGTCGACATGACCTTCACTTCCAGCCAAAGCTAATACAGTTTTGCTTGAATCGTAGGAATAATTAGCAATTGACCAAGTAAGATCAGCATATTTACCAGCTTGTTGATCGGTCGAGATGTCAGCGGTGTAAACCAATTTAACGGTATCTGATGGAGTCAATACTCCAAGAGCTGATAAATCCCAAACTCCTGGTGAATGATATTCTGGTTCTACTACTTGAGAAGTAACATCGGAGCCATTCATATAAACTTTGTAAGAGCCGGCTTTATATTTAAAACCATTGCTCAAAAGATCCGTAACTTTTAAGTTATTAACACTATTATCAGTAAAACCGACGTTGATTGAGTATTCGACCGAACTACCAGGAGTTAATTCAATTCCCCCACTATTGTTGGACTTAGTAATAGTGGTTTTTGGTTCGAGGCGTTGATTACCAATATAACAGATTTTATTTTGACCTGGGTTAATAGTTAAATGATTTCCAGAGACATTGCCATTGTTATAATAATCACCTGATCCTGAACCATTACTACAAACGATATCGGTAACACCTTTAACTTCACACCAATTACCCCATTTTGCCTGATAACTCAAATCATAATTTATATTATAAAAAAGACTACAGTTGGTAAATTGGGTACATGGTTTTTGAGCTCCATAAGAAACTAATTTTTGATAACCATTAGCCTGACAGGCTTTTAATGCACAAGTAGCGGCATCACCACATTCATTCCAACCTTCACAAGCTCCATGGTGACCATAAGCATAGCCCGGAGCTGTAATTTTGACACCATTGCCACTATCTTCACAATAAATATTGGTTTGTTTCCAACCATTTTCTGATTGAACATTTTCACTTAAATCATAATTACCTGGAACCAAATTATCAAAGACAACTTGCCCAGAATCATTAGTATTTTGGGATGTTTGATTGGTTAGATTGATAGTCCAATCGGAAAGATTGGTTTCACCTTCATCTTTTTGACCGTTACCATTTAAGTCATTAAATTTAGTGACAGTAACTTTACCATATTGACGATTGGCAATTTTACAATTTAAAGTTTGACCAGCAGTTAGGCTAATTTGATGAGAATTATCGTTATCAATTCCCTCGTCACCAGTACAGGTTATATTTGTTTGCATCCAACCATCTTGGATAGTTTCGCTTAAATTGTAGCTTCCAAAAGATACTTTATTAAAGGATGCCAAACCATTAACATCAGTAACAACGGATGTTTGACCAGTAAGATTTATAGTCCATCCAGAAAGATTTTCTTCTTCATCATCTTGATCACCATCACCGTTTACATCATTAAATTTGGTGACATTGATGTTGCCAAATTTGTATTGATTCAAAACTATGAGAGTGCGAGTTTGATCGGCTGCTAAAACTATATGACCGTCAGATGAAGTTTGTCGATCACCATCATTATTTGTATTTTCATCAAATAATTGACCGCTATATTCATAGAAATTGTCATTTATATTATTTTGACTAGCAACTCCATCATTGTATTTTGGAACAGTCCAATAATTATTGGAAATTGATTCTTGACCATAATAATAATTACCTGGAACTAAATTTTCATAAGTAGTACAAGTAGCATTATCAACTTCAGAACCAAATAATTTATCAGAATAAATTAGAGGATTAGTAAAAGTAGAAGTTCCAATGACTCCAGTTGGAGCACCTTGAGAAGTGCTTTGATCAAGACCAGAAATGGTAAAAGTAGAAGTTGGAACTGCAGATCCGTTTACCATATTACCAGCACTATCTAAGATGACTTTACAAACTCTAATATTCCCTGTTCTTCGGGTATTAGTGATAGTACAAGTGACATCGTCACCTGGATTTAGAGTGACACCAATAGAATTGGTAGTACCACTAGTATTGTTGGAACAAGTCCATTGCTTTAGACGATAAGCATCTTTTTGGTCTTCAGAAATTGTATATGATCCGGCAACTAATTCTTTTGATTGACCAGTAGCGATATTTTGTTCACCATTGGCAATATCCCAAGTCCAATCAGTAGCATTTTGATTATCAATTACGCCATCATTATTAGTATCAACTTGTTTGATGACAGTAAGCTTGGCACGTTTGGTATTGGTAACAGTACAAGTAACGTGTTCGGCTGGAGATAAAACAACGTTTACAGTTTTGGTTCTTAAATTCCAATTACTATCAATATCGTCACAAGAAATACTAGTTAGATCCCAACCCGAGGAGTCTGATTCTGACCAAGAATAAGTACCTGATGGAATAGAACTAAAAGTAACTGTTTGACTATTGTCACCATTATTATCGTCAACTAAATCAAAATCACCAATTGGATAATCGTTTGATCCATAGTCAAAATGGAATGATTGACCGTTATCAGGAATAGCATTTTTAACAAAAGTAATAGTACCTGGTTCAAATTTACAAGTGGAATTACATCCATCACCATTAATAGTATTACCATCATCACAAACTTCACCAAAAGCAGTATCTATAGTCTCGTCACCACATCGAGGACCAGTAATAGTTGTGGTTTCACAAACACCTTTTTTACAGAAAGAACAATTACCACCATAAGGAGCATCACAACTAAGTGCATTGTCTAAACCTAAATCACATTCTTCACTAGGAGTGACAAAACCATCTCCACAAGTTGGATTTTTACAAGTATTAGTACAAGCATCGTTGTTGACTAAATTACCGTCATCACACTCTTCAGACCCATATCTAACACCATCACCACAAACTGGTTTGTAAGTGTTGGTAATAGTACATGTTTCTTGAGTAGAATCAATTGTTCCAGAACAATTATTTAAAGAAACACTATAATTAGCACTGAATTCTGTACTTTCAATGATAGAGTAAGTATCACCTATTTTAACGCTGAATGTGTTGCTACCACCTATTCCAAAATTAGTATAAGGAGCACCGTTTAAGGAAAATTTAAAATCAGTGGCTGATTTATTACCACCACCGGTGTTATCGACAATTTTAACAATTTTCAAAGTAGAGCCAATTTGACAACCGTTGTTTAAGATTTGTTGTCCAGTAAAACCAAAGAAAGTGTTAGTTAAATTTTTACCAGCATAACTATAAAACGTTCCATTTTTATAATAATTAAAAGCTGGAATAATATCAGCTCCATGATTTGAATCATGAGCTTCACCTTCGATACCATCGTCATCAATAGTTATTTCAGTCCAACCATTTGCTGCAGTTTCTACAGGAGTAGCGTGACAAAGTGTAATTCTTTTGTGACTAATTATGCATGAGTTACTACAAAGATCATTGTCGTCATTATTTCCATCGTCACATTCTTCACTAACTTGATTTTTTACACCATCACCACAATAATATAAATTAATTAATTTACATTGATTATCACATTCTTGGTGTTCTCCAACACCTTTGGTGCCATCACATTCTTCCCAACTTTCTTTAATATCATTTCCACAAGAACTGACACATTTGTGTGAAGCATTATTACAAACTTTTTCTGAAGAAAGACAATTACTATCAGTTAAACATTCCACACCACATGTTCCAACAGTAGGTACTTGATGGAAAATAGTAGAATCACCAACAGGGCATGATTGAGTAGCTTCGCTACAAACAGAAGTAAAAGAATTACGAGTATCTTTAGTAAAAGGATTATTATCTGGATTATTATCACAAGAATTAACACCAGTTATATTATTGGCAGAACAATCAACCGCGTTTCCGGATAAACAATTTCCTGCACCGTTACATTGTTCGTTACCATTACAGAATGAACCATCTGAGCAAGAAGTACCAGCTGGTTTAAATGAATTGGTAGGACAAATTGCAGATGCACCAGAACAAACTTCGGCAGTATCACAACTACCACTAGCAGCTCGACAGACAGAGCCATTGGAGACAAAATGACAAGTATTATCACAACACGTACCGCCATCACATTGTTCCCAACTTTCTTTAATACCATTATTATTGCAGACTTGAATAAAATTATTAGCAAAAGTACAAGTAATTGTTTCTCCTGGGTCTAATTCTAGAGCAGTAGCTAATTCAATATCACTGATCGAACTAACACAATTCACACTAGTCTGAGTCCATCCTGATGGAATTGATTCACCAATTGAATAAGTTCTATTAGCTGGTAAAACTTGATTATTTGGTGTTGCAGAATCTGTAAGTGAAAATGAATTATATCCAGCACCGGTAGTAATGAAAGAAAAAGAAGTAGCATTACCTGTTGGAGTGGTGATTTTGTCAACTATAATACGACCAACTGGAACAAAATGACCAACAAGATAAGCAGTATTATCTTTATTTTCTTCAGTAATAAAAGAATCAAGAGTAGCTCCACCAACTGTTCTTTGAAAACCGTCTATTACAAGAGTGTAATCAACCCCTCCAACAGTAACAATTTGATCACTAATACTGTCAGGAAAAGTTACTTTATCATCACATGGTGTACTACTTATTTGAAAACCGCTGGTACAACCACTTAACTTTTTTGTATTTGATGTTTCATCTATTTGAACTCTGAAAGTAAAATCTTTTGGAGTAGGTAACCCTAAAGTAATTTTTAAATCAGCCCAATAAATAGCATCTGAAACTGGGTGATTATAATGAGTTAATGTTCCTAAAGTAAAAGCGGTTCCGTTGGAAGTTAAACTTTCTAAATTCAATCCAGAAACACCAACAAAACCTAATCCACTTTGATTAGACTCACCTTGAGGCCATCTGATTTGTGAAGTACCTTCACCGGAAACTATGCCATTATTTGAAGTTGTTGGCCAAACACCTGTGACTACAAAAATAGTGAAATGATCGACGTCGATGGCTTTGACGGAATCGGATTGCTGTTCAAGATTATCGATTGATTTAATTTCGTTTGCAGGGACAGTAACTAATGTAGCTTCTTCAAGAGATTTTTCGATATAGGAAACTTTCGCGGTAGAATCAGATGATTTTGGAAGAGTAATATCGTATTTAAAAATACCATCACGCATATCGGTGGTAATGTCATAAGCATAATCGCTGACATTTTCGATATTTGGAAGTTTTAGATCTGAAGTTTTGACTCGTTTAATTTTTAGAGTAGAACGTAAAAGTTCATCTTTGGGTAAACAATCGAAAGTGACAGTGACTTTGTTGTCTTGAGGAAAAATATATTTAACACCTAATTGAACTTTTTCTCGAGTTTCATAAATATCTTTTGTAGCGTCATAATTCCAATCTAATTCAACACTATTTCTAATTACATCTGAATTAGTAAGACAAACTTGTTCGATTTCTTTAACGACTGGAGTTGGAGTAATTGTTGGTAAAACGATTGGAGTGACTTTGTTGACTGCTGAAGGATTATTATTTTGGTTATTATTATTTTGTGGTTCTGGTGATGGATTGTTTTCTGGAGTAGCAGTTGGTTCAATAGTAGGTGTTACTTCTGGGGTTGGTTCTATTGTTGGAGTGACTTCTGGAGTTGGTTCGACAATTGGAGTGACCTCGGGAGTCACTTCTGGTGTTACTTCTGGAGTTGGGGTTGGAGTTTCACTAATAACGATTTCCGGAGTTGGTGTTGGAGATTCTTCGACTATTTCTACAGGCGTGGGAGTGGGGCTTAATTCCTCAACACTTTGAGCGTAAGCAGGTTGAATGGCTGATACAAAAGGTAAAAAACTATTGAGCAACAGGGACAAATTGGCAAGAATTGAAACTGCTTTTCTTGCAATATTGAAATGTCTCATATGTTGAGAATTTGGAATTAAATTGTAAAAATGGAATCTGCCCGGATTATATATCTTTTTTATAAGTTTACAAGAGTCTTAAAATTTGCTGAAAAATTATATATTAGGATTTATTTTTTATCTGACAACGCTTCAACGATATCTCGTAATCCTCCTGATCGAGTGATATTTTTTATACTTGCTTCACCTTTTAAATATTTTCTTATTGTAGAAATTAAATAATCTTTTGGATAAAAAACTTCTGAACCTTGAATACCTCCAAGTCTATCTAGAAAAAAGAATAATTGGTGAAAATTTTCTGAAGTGACAATATCGTTTGTTTTTGGTTGAGAATTGAGATGATCCAATTTGCCAAGACTTAATTTTTTAACAACTATCCTTCCATTTGGTTCATTTTTATGAACAACAATTCCATCATTATCTATAAATTTAATTATCCAATCAGATTCTATAAGACCACTACTTCTTTGAACATTAACTGCTTGATTAATTTTGGGAACAAAGTTTTCTGGTAAAGGTTGTGGTGATAAAATTTCACTTTTTGGTTCTGATGTCGAATTTTCTCCAATTTTAATAACAAGAGCAGTCATGTCATCGGCCTTGGAACGAAAACCCCCTTCTTGACTACGACGTACAGAAGAATTGACGATTGATTTTGATATATCTAAAGATCCATTTCTTTTTTGTAAATTCAAAATATTTTTTATATCACTAGTAGTAAGATTGTCGTGAACACCGTCAGTGGTAACTAGTAAAATATCACCTTGCTCAAGTGGAAAAGTAATTATTTCTGGTTGAACTCTTTGGTTACCAAAATAACCACCAATCGCATTTCTAGTATCAAAAGCATCCGATTCTTCACTAGTTAAATCACCACGACTCATAGCCTCATCTAAATGTTCTTGCATTTCAGGATATTCTCCTGGATAATCAATTTTTAGTTTACTATCGTCTGTTGTAATTTTTATTAATTGACCATCACGAAAAACATAAGCTCGACTATCACCAATATTGGCAATAACAGCGGTACGGCTACCATTTTTTTCAGTAACAATCATACCAAAAACTCCAGTGGAACCTCCAAGACTTAATTCACTTTTTTTGTCTAAGAATTCATCATTTACATCTTCAGAAATTTTCATTAATTTCTCTCTAATATCTTGTGGTGATGTTGTTGAACTGATACCGTCCATTTGTGATTCAACTGCACTCAAACAAAAATTAGAAGATTCTCTACCATTAATTTCACCCCCCATGCCATCAAAAACTCCAAAAACTACGGTACCTCTTTCTTTTTCTTTGGCAAAACTATTGTCTTCGTTGCTTAATGGATGTTTCTCACTTGCTTTTGTAGAAATACTAACTTCAACGGGTTTCGAAAGAGATTCTTGTTGAACAACTGGTGATTCGTGATATTCCATATAATGTTAATTTATCACTAAAATTAAAAAATTACTTAATAAAGTCGTAAATAATTTTTTCAAAATTGATGATTTTATTATTTTTATCGACTTTGATCCCCTCTTTTTTATATAACTTATCACGCCATTTGTCATACTTTGGATCTCTCCAAATTTTGCCATTACTATAGACAATTCGATGAAAAGGAATGGAATCGACATCGGGTGATTTGGATAAAATAGTGGTGATCATGCGCGACATCATGGGATGTCCACCAGCGGCAGCACAAAGAAGACCATAACTAGTGACACGACCCTCTGGAATTTGCATGGCTAACTGCCAAACTTTTTGATAAAAAAGAGAAGGAATTTTTTTAATCATATTCTTTATAATAGAATATAATTTAACTGTGAAACAAATTTGGTTTAATTTTTTGGTTTTTTTAGTAATTTTATTGGCATCAATCTTTATTCATAAAGATTCTTTTAATTTGAATTATCCTGGTCTGATTGATGATGGAAGCGATATCGTTGAGGTAAAGGAAAATAGTTATATTGATTTAATTAAATTAAGTTTTAATCAAGAAAGAACTAGACCAGTTCGCTTGATAATAAGAAAAATTCTTTACGATAAATACGATGGGGAAAATTTTTATATTTATCACATTATCAACGCTGTCACTGTAGCTGTATTGATCTTTCTTGTTTATTTTATATTGAATATTTCAACAAGAAAAAAAATCTTATCAGCTCTGTTTTCTTTATCAATTTTTTTATTGCCGCAACTTTATGCAAATAGTATTAGATTGGGAACTGATGAAATATATCAGGTGATTTTCCTTTTATTTTTAGTAATTTCTTTACACTATAAAAAATATTGGTTTTCATTTTTATTTTTTTTGTTAAATATTTTTATTAAAGAAAGTGGAATTTTTTATATTCTTATACCTTTGTATTATTTTTTAGATGAATTCTTTAAAAAGAAAAAATCTATTTTAGAAGTGGTAAAAAAATTATTACCATACATAACAGTATGTCTGTTTTTGACTGTGATAATGATTATCAAAATGCTTTTCTTAAAAGAAAATAGTTATATTACTAGATCTGTGACATTAGAACAGATTTATCAAAATATTTTAATTAATAGACCAATAGTTATTAGTATTTTGCTAATAATAATTTTGGATCTTTGCTTTTTTAGAAAAGAAAAAATTGAAAAAATATTAAATATATTAGTTATATCTTCTGTTTTTATATATTTAACATGGAATTGTGATCAAGATTATTACTATCTGCCGACAATGATTTTTGGATGTATTTGTTTTTCAAATGTATTGATTAGATTGTCAAAAAATAAAATTTTACAAATTTTGATTTCTGTTTTGTTTTTGGCAATCGGATATAAACTTTATAAAAATATTACAAAAAATTATTTTGATTACTATCTGAAATATGAAGAAAGGATGATTTCTTTAACACCTTTTTTTATTGAAAATGATTTTTCATCTGGTTTAATTTATTTTGATTTGGGTGGGTTTGAAAAAAATGATAAAGCCAGGATATATTTGACCGAATGGAATAAAATTAATAAGTCAATTCCTGAAATAATTTCAGCTAATTATTATGATAGAGTCAACGATCTTTTTTTGAAAGAAAATTCTAATAAAAAAATACTTATTACTTATATTAATAATCCTTTTTTGAATACTTCTTTTAATAAAAAAACTATTGGTGATGATTTCTTTTATATTTATTCTGTAAAAGAATAATATCTAAATTAGATGAAAGATAAAAAGGAACTTTATTTATTATTCTTTTCAATAAATTCTTTTGTTTGAGAAAGATTTTCAAAAAGAGCAGAATTAATCCCAAAATTAATAGCTGCTTCTACATGATCCGGACTGTCATCAATATACAAACAATCGGTTTTTTGTAAATTATTTTTGGTAAATATATATTCAAAACATTTTGGATCTGGTTTGACAAATCCTGTCTCTGTAGAAAAATATATATCGTCAAAAAGATCAAAAAGTTGGGGGAAATGTTGGTGGTAATATTCGACTCGTTCTTTTAGGCTATTGGACAAAACATAAATTTTATAACCATTATTTTTTAAATCTTTGGCAAAATTCATCATTTCTAAATTTAATTTTTCACCGGAATACCAAAAGTCTAAAAATTCAGGAATGGATAAGTGGACAAGATCAGCTAGTGGTTGCCAAATATCAGAAGATGTTCGACCAGGGGTTCTGGCAACATCCATTACTTTTTTTAATTCTTGAAAAAAGAAATCTTTATTAACTCCAAATTTGTCTTCGATTCTTTGACTAAAAAAATCACTGGTTAAAAAAACACCATTTAAATCAAAAATAATTGCTTTAATTTTTGTCATTATTGTTGCTTGATTATAACAAGTTAAATTTCTCAATTTTAGATAATTTTTTGATTCGAGCTTCTTCAATTAAAGCTTTTGATCTATTTTCAAATTCTTTTGAATAAACCAATTTTACTGGCCTTCTCATCTTGGTATATTTGGCTCCGATTTTGGAAGTGTTGTGTTCTTTGATTCTTCTGTCTAAGTCAGTGGTAATGCCAGTGTAAAAAGTTTGATCCGCACATTCTAAAATATAAACAAAATACATATTATAAATATATAGTTAAAAGCAAAGTCGGAATTAGACAAATATACAATCTTTTTTTATTAATATCGACAAACGCCCCAATCCACAAATCATACCAAGCAAAAGAAAATTTAAATTTTTTATTTTGATAAATAATTTTCTCAGTCATTAATTATTTTAATTTACAAATCTTTACCGTGACATTTTTTCCATTTTTTTGAACTATTACATAGGCACGGATCATTTCTTCCAATTTTGATTATTCCATTTTTTGCGAATAACGCTAATGAACCGGCCGGATCATCTATTAATGAAAGTTGAATACTAGCAATTGTTTGAATTTCTCTTGAGAAAAAAGCTATATGTTCTAATATTTTTTTACAAATATCATTTATATTTCGTTCTTTACTGTTAAATAAACTCCCAACTTTAATTACTTTTTTAGTTTCGTTATTATCCTCTCTAGTAATTTCGACTAACCCTTCAATTATAGTAGGTTCTTCATCTTCAAACTTCCAAATACTTTTTGATAATTCATTAGGTATTACTTGTTTATAACCATGTTTTACTCCAAAAGAACCAAGTAAAGATGATGAATATTGTGTTTTTTTTGTTTTTTTATCATATTCTGTATAAGTTAAACCATATATTTTTAAATTTTTCTTAGTTTTATTGAAAAGATCTTCCGTAATTTTCTTTGTCTTTTCCCTTATTTTGCTATCTAAAATTTTATTAATAAAGATTTTTTCTAATCCCCAAACTCTGAAAATATCTTCTTTTTTTATTTTTCCTTCTAAACATTTTGTAAAAAAAGCTCTAGTTTTTGCATTACTTCCCTCAACATAAGTTTCATAAACGGGTTTATTTATTTTATCTATAACGCACATATAAACTAAAGAAAATTGATCAGCTGCTTCGAAAAATAATTGAAGAATTCTAAATGCTAAATTTTTGGCTATAGATGTATTTTGCTTATTATCTTTAATCAATTCTAATAATCTTTGATAAATGATTTCGGCAATATCTAATTGTGCACGATAATTGTAATCTTCAATAGATTGCCAAATTATTTTTTCATAATTTTTAGGAGAGATAATGTCCCATTTTGCTTTTTCTTTGTCATTTTGAGGAGATTCCTTTATCGTAATTTTTTTGATCATTTCTTTTTCTCAATAAAATATTTTTTATTTTTAATTTTGTCTGGCAATAAGGATTCTTTGGAATACATTTCATAACCTTTGCCATAGCCGGCGTCTTCCATCAACTTGGTTTCGGCGTTACGAAGATTCATAGGAATTGGTAAATTGCCTAAATTCTCAACATCTCGACTGGCAAGTTTGTACGCTTCGTAAGCTTGACGGCTTTTGGGTGACTTGGCTAAATAAGTGACACCATGGGCTAAATTGATAGAACATTCAGGATAACCAATTGTTTCGACTGATCTAAAAACTTCATTGGCCAACATAAGGGCACTGGAATTGGCAACACCAATATCT
>Ga0209340_1001036_pt1 | contig 22944 bp, 30 predicted proteins | sample EPASupsiteSAE323_FD_187266 | JGI IMG/M metagenome (GOLD analysis project Ga0209340, IMG submission 187266) | Bioremediated contaminated groundwater from EPA Superfund site, New Mexico - Sample SAE3-23 (SPAdes) (version 2) | ecosystem: Environmental > Aquatic > Deep subsurface > Groundwater >... | reverse complement strand
ACCACCCGCTCAGCGGGTGGTTTGCACTGCGCCTATAAGGCGCTAATACTGGCCGCGCCTGAGGGCGCGCTGAGCGGTTTGCCAACCGCATAGTATTTTCCTGGCTTGCCCCCCATGGGGGCTTTATTTTTTGCCTTTTTGAACCGGCTCGCCCGTGAACGGGTCGATGTATTCTTTTAAACTTAATTGATCTGCTGTTAAATCTTCCTGTAATTGATTTCGTATATATTGCTCTATCTTTTTTGCATTCTTTCCCACTGTGTCTACATAGTACCCTCTGCACCAGAAATGCCGATTCCCGTATTTGTATTTTAAGTTGGCATGTCGGTCAAATATCATTAAGGAACTTTTTCCTTTTAGATATCCCATGATTTCTGCCACACTATATTTCGGCGGTATTCTTACCAACATATGTATATGGTCTTTACAGCACTCTGCTTCTATGATTTCTATCCCTTTGCGCTCACATAGTTCTCGTAATATTTTTCCTATGTCTTCCCTGATCTTGCCGTAAATTACCTGTCTGCGATACTTTGGAGCAAAAACTATGTGGTATTTGCATTCCCAAGTGGTATGTGCTAGAGTGTTTTTGTCCATTTTGGACTTCCTCCTTTGCTGTATGATGTGGTTGGCAAACCCTCATCATTTTAGCATCGGAGGTCTCTTTTTGCTTTTATCTAAAGATTTTTCCCTCCACCTGCAGAGCAGGTGGTTTTTTTGTTTCCCTCGCTTTGCTCGCTCAACCGGCTAAAGCCAACAATAAGAAATCCCATGACTACTGTACATGGTTTTTTACAACTGCTCAAAATCAATCCTGATTTTAAAGAATACGAAGACTATTTCGGTTTAATGATCAGCGAACTTGAGCGATCCAATTCAATCATAACCGGATTTCTATCGTTGGCCAAAGAAAATACAATTGAAGTGGGCGATGATAACTTGAACCGTATTGTTCAAAACATTGCCCCCTTGATTCAGGCTGAGGCCATAGTAAAGAATAAATTTATTAAACTTGAGTTGGAAGACCTTCCCAACATGCCCTTATACGAAGATGAAATTCGTCAAATCATTCTGAACCTGGTTCGCAATGCTTTGGATGCATCTGCGGAAGGCGAAAGCGTTACGATCAAGACCTTCATTAAGAATCACAAAATCGTATTGGCGGTCCAAGACACCGGTCCTAAAATCAGTCAGGAAATTTTAGAAAAGTTGGGAACACCGTTTTTTACCACGAAAGAAGACGGTACCGGACTGGGCCTTACCATCTGTCAAAACATTGCCGAGAAGCACGGAGCTGAAATCAAAATTGAGAGTGATAATAACGGGAGCACTTTTTCGGTTTTATTTAAACTTCCAGCTCCACCTGCTGAATACTAATGAATAAATTCGGTGCCATTCATCATAGATATTTCTCATGTATAAATACATGCATATATGTATGTAAGCAAATTTTATAGCCATAAATTAAAACAGCGAGGTTTAAAAGCCTCGCTGTTAAAGTCTTTATATGGTGGGCTGTATAGGATTCGAAATTTATACACCCAGCTTAAAACCCATTATATAGCCATTTTTAATACGTAGTGTGTCGATTAGTGTGTCTCAATACTTAGTGCGTTAGCTCTCTTTAACGTATGGGCATACTTACCCGTTGTTGTATTGACATTTTGACCTGCTAATGCAGCTACTGACATGATAGAGTTACCTTCAGTAAGTAATACCGTGATAACACTATGACGTAGATCATGCACCCGTATATGCGGCAAACCAGCCTTTTTTAACACACTATTGAATGTTTTTTGAATAGTTTCATATGCCACAGGTTTCCCATTTTGTGTAATAAAAACTAAACTATCATCTCGGCGTAATGGCACTATTTTCTGATCTTTTCGTTCTGCCTTAATTCTTTGGTAATGTTGTTTGAGTAACCCCATAGTTACATCGTCAAGAATTATAGTTCGTCTTGAATTCTCTGTTTTGGGACGGTCGTTTAGCTTTCTGGTTTGTAGGTTTATGCCTTTGTTAATAGTAATAGAGTTGTTATCAAAATCAATAAATTGCCATGTCAGCCCAAGTATCTCTCCTGCTCTAGCTCCAGTTAACGCCAAAAGTCTAATCACAAGGCCATAACGATAATTAGTAGCACTTTCAGTTAAATACAACAATTCCTGTCTAGATAAAGTATGCCGATCTATCCTTGGAACTTTAGGCATCTTAAACCCTAGTAAAATACTTTGAGGTGCTCTACCAGTATCAATAGCTGACCTTAGCACTGTTCGCAAAAACGAATATAAATTGTGCTTCGATCGTACTGAATGGTTAGTAAATTGATTCCGAAGGATTTTATTAAGATCATCCCCAGTTAATGACCATAGCATCATATGCCCAACTACTGGTTTTAAGGCTTTAGCATAGCATTCATAAGTTCTATAGGTGCTCGATGCTAAACTATCCTTCGAATCTCCGAGCCAATCATCTATTTGTTCTTCAATCGTCATTATTGCTGATTTCGGCCCAGCTTGAACATTCTTTAATTGCTTGGATAATTCTCTTTCCCTATCTTGAGCTAGAGATTTTAGTGGCGCATAAAAAGTTTCATTGTAATACTTTTTCTTACCCTCCTCATTCCTTCCTATATAGATTCGAATTAACCAAGTTCCTGAACCACGTTTCTCTATCATTATTTTCCTCCTTCGAGGAAAGACCAGATTATACCCATTTCTATAATACCCCATTCTCTTCCTGCTTACAGATAAAATCATTAAAGGCATTTTCAGATATCCTAAAGCGTCTTTCACTAAGTCGAATAGCTTTTAATTCACCAGTATAAATAAGTTCGTAAATATAGTTCTTTTTAACTCGAAGCATTTTAGCTATTTCTGGAACAGTATATAAATTAATAGTAATTACCCCTTTCAAATAAACAAAAAGACCCCCGATAAGGAGGTCTAAACATTTTTACTATATTTAATTATCCTAATTCTATTTATCTAATGTTGACTTATACCCAATAATATATAAAGACTAGGATTTTACGCCTAGTCTCATAAAATCAATCTCACTTCTAGCCCTCTACTTAAAACAAAATAATCTCATCACTTTATTTATTCATTGTTTTTGCTATATTGGTCAATGACGAAATAAACTGTTCACCGTTATTTGCTTTAACCGTAATTCCGCTAATATTATAAACTACAGAACTACTATTTGAAGCAACACCTGCAGCATTATTATTCGATGAATTAAATGGGTTATACTGTGCCGGAATAATAGCTTCACCTTTATGGATCAATGCTATCTGATCATTTGGCACATATGGGGTACCAACTGCATAGCCAGTAATATTAGAACTACCACTTTCATAATCATCATTTGAAGACATCTGACTTTGAGCCGAGTTCCATATTGCTAATTTATCCTTAATCCATTCAACTTTATCAGATATCCAGGAGGATAGACTTTCCCAAACAGATTTTAATCCATCCCAAATAGCTGTAAATATACCCGCACCAGCATCATAAAAACTCTGGTATAAACTAGTAAACCAGCTAATCAAACTTTTTATAGATTTATTAAACCAAGAAATAATTGAATCCCAGACAGATTTAAAAGCACTATATAAAGCATTCATTATCACATTACCCAGCGATGTGAAACTAGAAATACTATTTTTCAATACTGTTTGAATCAATGTTAATTGTAGATTAAATATACTTTTAATAAGATTAAACATATTTTGAGTAAGATTTTGTAGTTCAGTTCCAAACGCTGACCAATCACCTTTTAATAATGCTGTGGTCATTTTAAAAACACTTACGATTATGTTAAAAGCTATTTGGATAATTAATGCAATGCCGTCAAATATCGCTTTATTTCGGATATATAACTCTTGTAAAACACTAATTAAGCCACCAATCAAACCAACAACAGACATAATTAACTCACCGAGAACGCTTAATACACCACCCATAGTTGCCTGTATTTGTGGTAAATTGTCTGAAAACCAACTTGCAAACTTATTTAAGTAAGGTAATATTTGTTGCCCTATTGGTAATAAAATACTTGTTTCTAGATTTCTTTTGATTCCAGTTAATGCTTCACCAAAGGAATTATATTTAACATCATTGATTTGTTTTAAGGTATCTGCTGTCATATTAGCTTTATCACCAATATCCGATAATGCTTGAATACCTTGTATTCCCAAGTCCTCAAATTGAGTACCGAATAAAGCTACCCCGGCTTGGTTTTGAGCAAGTGGATCATTCAGTTCAGTTAATTTTTTAAGGACTTCCTGGAATGCTTGTTCCGCACCATCTCCCCCAGTTGCAAAAGTAGCAAACATTTCATCAGCATTTAATCCTAATAATTGAAATCCTTGTGCGCTTGTACTGCTCATATCTTTTGATCTGATAGAGAACTCTTTGACGGCATCACCAATTTTATCAATTTGAAAGGCTCCAGATTCAGCACCTTGGATTAAGGTATCTGTAAATTCTTCAGCACTAATACCTAATTGGGCAAAATGGGTTCCGTATTCATTCAAAGTATCAAGCATATCATTATTTTTATCAGCTCCCTGTTGAGCACCTTGAGCTACCAGGGTATATGCTTGTTCTGCCGTTATACCGAAATTTTTCATTAATCCATTAACAGTATTTATTGATTCTGTAACATCATATCCAAAGGTATCTCTCATCATTAAGGCTGTTTGAGTCGTATTTTCTAACTCTTGACCTGTTTGTTTTAATGTTTGTTGAACTGTTGCCATACTTTCAGCAATATCATTAAAACTCTCTCCAAAGTTATTATTGTAAATGTTTAACAATGAATCTTTAAACTGTTCTGTTTCTTCCACTGTTGCGCCTGTTTGGGTAGACAAAGAATTTAGTGCTTTTTGAAGCTCATCAGCACTCTTTACCCCTTTCACTCCCATTCCTACAAGTGCAACACCAACAGCAACTATACCACCAACAACTGCACCCTTTAGGAAGGTAGAAAAACCACCCATTTTACTTTGTAAATTGTCAACAATGCCTTCTGCACCTAGTATTCCTGAAGTAAAACCCTTATCATTAAGCTCCAAATTATATGCATATGTTGCTAAATCTATTGTTGTAGATATTTTTTTCACCTCCTTTACATAGAAAAAGGGTAATAAGTCAATAAACTCATTACCCTTTTTTGTATCCAGTTAAATTACGTATTCTATCAAGGTCTGCCTTGGTATTAAATCGTCTCTTAGATTTTGCTAGTAGTTCTCTTCCTTCCGGAGTTGATTTAAGATCAATCAACCTAAAATGCTTTAGTAATGAGAGACAGATTACATAAGGCCATTTTAGAATTTCAAAATAATCTCTTTTCGATCTATCCATTAAATAAGTAATGTTTTCCATAATTTCTATGTCTTTTTCATCCTCCCCCGCTGTGATTAAGCGGGGGAATTGGAGTTTGGGTCTTGTGCTATCTCCTGGATGAATTTCATCATTTCTCCGATAACTGCCTTTATATAGCGAATATCATTGAATCTGTCTTTAACAAATTCAAAAGTAATATTTTTTGATTTATCAAGATTAAGAATATCAACAACTATTTCTTGACCTTTTTTAATCGCTTCAGTTTCACTTTTCATCTGAGAAATTTGTTCATGATATGCATATAGCTGCATTACAAATCCAAGATCAACTTCACCTGGAATTGTATATTCATCACCTTTAGTATCTCTAAATATCAAAGGTTCACGAACCAATAAACCTAAATCAACAATTTTTGCCATTAAATAATCCTCCTATGCCGCAGCAAATGTTTCTATGATTTCAACCAAATTGCCGTTATTATCTGCCAATGCTGAGAATTCGCAATCACTCGTTAAGGCTTTTTCTTTATCAAAGCTATATTTAAAACCGTTGGTATTTTGAGCCTTTGAAATATTAACTGTCAAAGTAGAACCATCATCTTTTGTATGTACGAATCTCAAATAATTTGTTTTAAGCATACCCTTGCCGCCAATCTTTACGGTTTTTGTTCCACTTGTAGCATCTGTAGAAACTGTAGCTGGAGCCATAAAAGCAAGATTATCTACTATCCACGTAATAATACCAACCGAGAATGTCACTTCCTCTTTGGTTATGAACCTTGCTACTACACCTCTATTTCCGCTTTCGATCTCTTTAATTGTGGGTTTATATTTTAATTCTGCCCCACTCTCGATTGCACCGACATTAACTAATGCTGCCTCAATTACCGCCTCTGTAGCTGTTTCAGGATTCGCAACAGTACCTAAATAAAGTTCTCCGCTTCCTAACAATATAGGGTCTGCCTCTTGATAATCTAATGCCATATTTATTAACCTTCTTTCTTAAATTAAATTTTGCATAAAAAATAGACAATCATTTCATGATTGTCTGTATCAGGATTTTTCCAAAAGCCACCACCGTTAAGGTATTTTATACTTCTAATGGTGGTTTCATCGTCTTTAATTATCTTTTTATCTCTTGGATCATCAAGCAGTTTCATTAACCTACTCTGTATTGCGATTAGTTTATTTATATCCTTGCTAATCAATCGAAATTCAATTTGATAGTCTTTTATATACCCCCCTGAAATGGGCTTAAAAAAATAAATTATATATGTATTACTCTTTATCTCTTTGGGCTTTTCTACCAAATAAATTGCTTCCTGATTGTCCAGTAAGGCTTTTAACTGCAAATCTTTAAGTAGATAACTTCTAATTACCTTCATGGTGTCAAAACCTCACTAATTTTATTTATAATTGTCTGTTTATTTTGATCAACTGCTGGTTCTAAATATGGATTTTGTCTTTCTGCCCAGTAAGCATATTCAACATTAGAGCCAACACTTCCAACAGTTTTTTTCTCATCACTTTCAACCTTATAGGTTATTGATCTTTTTAAAGTGCCAGTATCAACAGGACAATTTAACTTTGCATCCGCTTCCACAATTAAGCAAACTTCTTCTACTGCTTTCTCGCGCCTTGTTATAACATCAAAAATTACAGCTTTAAAGGGACTATTCATCATCTAGCATCACATCCAAATAATCATCCCAATCAATGACTTTGATTATCTTAAATCTCTTACTATTGGCATCCGTAACAGTCATTCCATTCTTGATATCCAAATCCAAATCACAAAACACTCTTTTGGTAACCTGCTCCTGATAACCATATTCCCGATATAAAAGATCACCCGAATAAGGCTGAATATCGCAATCTATTGTCTTTAATACTGATTCTGTTCCTTCATGATAAGTGCCCCATTCATCTAAATAACCATTACTAGTTGTAATTAAATCAAGCGTCTGATCATAAAACATTACCCCACCACCTTAATCCTTGGGCATGGTAAACAGTCTTTAATTGATTGCGGAATACCATCAACTAGGGTTTTTGATCTGCTTCCTTGCGTTGATTGAGTAACTCCTACTAAGTTTACATTCCGGTAATAGAAAATTGCCAATTTAACAATTACATTATTAAGGTTTTCGGGTATTTCGTTGATATTAGAATAGCTTTTAATAGCTGATTGTGCATTTTGAAGATGAAAATTTAATACTGTATCTTTGCTTGTATCGGCGATACTTATTCCCAATAACTCCTTCATTAATTCAAGCATTCAGCACCACCTAACTCTTAACAAAGCCTTGATAGTACACATCGATATCTTCAGTAATCTCATACTGTTTGATAAATTCAATTTTATATACTTCTACATTTTCAAATTTAGTCGGTTGTATATCGTATAGTTTGATAGGATCACCATCATTAATCTTTACCTTGAAAGTACTATACGCAATTGGCCCATAATCAAACTCAAATAACAGATTATAAACCGTTTTATCAAACCTTAATATATATGAATTTTTGCTACCATGAATTGTAATTGTCCCTGATATTGCTTTATTTAATAACATCCGTATCACCTTCCAACATTCTTCTTTTTTCATTTTGTATGTTTTGATACCTCTTGATTTTGCATGTTTTTGCAGTTCAATAAGGCTCATAACTTTATAGGATTCTTCATCAACCGTCACATTAAAAATCAATAGGGGTCTGCACTAAGGCAAACCCCATATTAGTTAATGTGTCACGCATAGAGGTAGAATCAATTATTTTAACTACATTTTCCTTCTGTAATTTAAACGTTTATTAATCCTCTCAACTTAATTAAGCAAGAGCTTCTTTAATATTTACATAAATACCATCGATCTTATTATTAGGGATAAATAAATCATGATATTTTCTATAATCTATCTTCCAAGCATTGGCAGTTTGGTTAGTCATTGGATCAAATATTCTGGGAATATCAGTTTTGGATATTGCAATAGTGCTATTTCTAGCACTAATGATCCAGTTAATATTTTTTGCTACATCACCTGAACCAACTCCCCCAGTAAGGGATTTACTAGCTGATGCACTCTGTACTGTTGCATCAGTTACAGCAGTAGCAGTAATCAAAGCCGCGCCATCGCCAGTAAAGGTTAAAGCTGCAATATCACTAGCTTTAACAGATAAAGCTGCAGAACTACTATTAGTTCCTAACGTAATAGTAAGAACGCCAGCAGCAGTAATAACACCAGTTGTTGCAACACTAGCACCAGTTCCTTGTGCGATTGTCACTGTATAAGTATTACCTGTTGAACCAGCCGAAGCGGCTTCATATTTTACTCCACCTATAGTTACACTAGCTTTAGAAACGGGAAGAAAACCACCAGCTTCTTGCCCAGTAGTTTTACCATCATAAAAAGCATAAGCAGTTTTCATTCGTGCTGAAGGCACACGAACAATAGGAATTCCATCAAGAGACAAAGTTTTAATAGTCATTTCGCCCTTTTGGAAGTCAACTACATCAAGTCTCTTAGTTATCTTATCGGACATATCCAGGATTGGGCTTATTGCCATATTCATAGAGATGACAAGCGGAGTACCTTCGCCTACAATGTCATAAACTTTATAAACATCAGCAAGTAATTTATCCATAATATCAGCAGTAACAGCGGTATATCCACCCGCTGCCTTACTACTTGCAATTGCTTTAGTGGCAATTTTAGAGTAGCGATATGCATCTACTTCAGGAATAACTTTAGTCCTCTGAAACTCGCCCAATATTGATCCAGCATTAGTAACAAAATTGGTTTCATCAACATCCATAGCATCAAGATTAAATGTTCTTCCTCTATCCTGAGACAAGGTATGAGTTTCATAGGATAAGGTTACAGAACCTTTAACAAAACCATCTTCTCTGGAATAATCGCCCATTCCATCCATAACAACTTTAGGGATTTTCACTTCATTGCCACCATTATATTTAACCATATTAGAATTTAATTCCATCCAACCGCTAGTAGCACCCGCTATCATTTGAGTATCAAGTTCAGTCTGAAATGTTTTTGCATATTCGATTACATTAGCCATATAAATATCACCATTCCTTTATTATTTTTATTAAAATCCACCATTTAGGCTTTTTCTTACTTGCTCAGCAAGTAATTGTTTATCGTCTGACTTACTACCAGCAGGAGGTTTATAACCGCCTTTTAGTCTCTCTTCCACTGCAGTTGCAATATGATTATTTAAAACTTCTTCAAGTTTATTAAGGTTTGTAGTTGTAATTTCTTCATTTTCGCCAAGGAAGAAATCAATAATATCTACAGGTAACTTTTTATTGTTTGCATGTGTAAGAGCATAATTTTTTACGACTTGCCTTCTCTCGTCAGTTTCCTTTTTATTAAGTCTTTCAGTTAATTCCCGAATTTGCTTTTGTTCTGGCGTTTCTTGCTGATTGCGTTTAGCAACTTCTTCATTAATTAATTTTTCAAGATTATTGGTTTTCCAAGTTTCTAACCCCTTAGTAAAGTGGTTATCTATCTTTGGTTGAAGGATCTTTTTACCTTCCTCGGTATCCAAGAATTTGCTTACTCTATCAGGTGTTATAAAACCCCCAATATAGTGTTGAACCTCTTCATTGTGAGAATTCTGGTCAATATAAGTTTTTACTTCATTGAAATCCATCTATTTAACTCCTTTCGGCCTTATAGTTCTGGCCTATAAGTCCATATAATAAAAAACAGGCTATTTAGCCCATTTCTTTTGCGTTTATTAATTTTCATTTCACTAATTCACTTCATTTATTTGCTTGGTTTCTTACATTATGCATAATATTAAGGCAAGTCCTTTTATTGTTGTTATAGCCTTTCAACCATACATCATTCTTGAAATTTCTAAATACTTCCATGGTATTTTCATCCTTTGGGAAAACAAAAACACATTTATTTTCTTCAATTTTTTCTTCAGTTAATTGAATGTCGCAGCACATTAAATATGCAGCAAGATCAATACTCTTAGTTGTAAATACATCGTTTTCTATCATAATATTAAAATCTCTCCTTTAATTTTCAAATCGTCTATTTTACTTAATCCCCTTATCCTTTGCCCACTCATCATAGACTTTATATGGGATAATTTCCTTTGTGATGTTATCCCTTTTTGTTCTGGGGTTCCATCCATCGACAATAGGTATAATTGCTGATCTGCAATTGGGATGTTGTGGCGGTTTTGGGTAGCTTGAATTAATATCAAATATCTTTCCATCAAGATCCCTGCAAATATTGCTAGTCTTGTTATCTAAAGTTGCGTCATAAATAACTTTTTGAATAATACCAGAATCTTGATAAATCTTATTTTGTGCTTCACTCACTACCCTTGCCATTTCAGTATGTATTAGCCTTTTTGATTGATAAGCACTCGACCCAAATTGATTTTTAATGGCTTTGCTCATCTTATCGATGGAATGACCTTGTATAATTCCATTCTCAATTTGCTTACGCAAAGATTTAACAAGCAATTCTTTATTTTCCCATATTCGACTAGAATAAGTTGCACCTTCAAACTTTGCACATACAACTGTTTCAATCATTTTGGGATTTAACAAAGCAAAATCTTTAACAACTTCGACACCTTTATCCAATACATAAGCAGTTTGATAATAAGAATCTTGATATATTTCATTTAAAATTTTAGTGGTATGCTCCAGATCAATATTACCTAGTACTTTTGCTTGTTCTATTAACTGTTTTTCCAGATTTTTAAGAAATGTGTATCGTTGCTGCTTACTCATTTGAAGTTTTCCATCTACTGCATATTTAACATAAAGTTGAGCAATTTCAGTTCTTACCTCATTCAATGAACGCTTATATGCTTGCAATATCGGTTTCATATTTTTATCAGATTTCTTTTCAGCCGCTTCTCTGATAGCCAGTATTTCCTTTTGTAAATCATCCATCGTCATCAACCTTATCTAAGTCAATACTCATTTCTTCGTCTAATTCCTTTTTAACTTGTTGCTCCTCCAGACTCACATTATCAATAAAAGAGAACTGTGCTCTTGCAGTTTTCTTACTTATTAAGTTCTCTGGAACCTGGCTTAAGATTTGAGCCATCATTAAATCATCCTGCGGCAAGGAAGGAGTAAATTTGGGCTTAATTAGTTTATAGTCAAGTTGCTGATTCTGAAGTATTAATAAATATTTAAATAGGAATCTAATCCTATCCTTGATTAAATTATGCATCGCATTTGTATTAGACTTACATTTATTCTCTAATGCTAATTGTCTTGTTCTCATAGCTAATGATGAATTATTAGATGGAACTTGCTCGTTGTTATTGATATGGCAAGATAATTCATACATGTTTTGCTTGATTTCTTTAAGAGTGTTCATAACAAAACTGTCATTTATTTGTTTAACCAGCCATTCGATAGTAACCTTATCGCCTTTCCCTTTGAGAATGCCCATCTTCTTCATATTGGGTAAATCAGCCTCATCAAATTCAGCATTTAATATTTTTAAATAAGCCTGTCTATATTGGCTTATTTCATGGCTCAAATCACTTAGATTCGTTTCATATGCATTTTGAAGCGTGTAAATATCCTCAAATAATGTATCCTTCTCATCATCGTCAACTAAGCACGCGCCTACCGGAATTTCGCCAAAGATGTGATTATCCTCTGTTACAAAAGTATTATTTTTGTAATGATAAATCATGTTATTACGGTAAACGTCCATATATATCGATGAGGTTTTATCTAGGGGTTTCCTAAATACATGAATAAATAATTTCAGCTCATCGTTCTCGAAGTATGGATAACCCCCTAAAGGTGAGATTAACCGAGAACAAAATTGAGCGTTTTTATCTATGTAATATAATTCAAAACTCCTGCCATAGAGTAAAGCCCTACGAAATAGCTTTTTATCGTGATCTTCTTTCCAGTGCGATAATTGATATTTAACTACTTCTTCAAGATTCTGGCTTAAATCCTGATTGATATAGGTAATCGGATTTGCCAAAATATAATCCGCTTCTTCCTTGATAAACCTCTTTAGATAATTATTTTTTATTTTGCTCGTTGAGCTAGTGTCAATATCACTCTTCTCAATAACCACATCACTTTCGTTTTGGTAGTATTTTTGCATTCTTTGGTAATATGGCAACTGACAAAGGTAATCTTGATAACATCTATCTATTAAATCTTTTAACTCTGTATTAACGGGCATTTATTCACCTCTTTAAAATAATTTGCTTCTGTCTAGGAATTCAAGTTTATATATTTGATTAATCTCATCTATGAGCCTATCAAACTCAGATACTACGTCTGGTGCGTCATCATGCTTAGCAAACTCGTTATAATCTAAAATCTGATTATTAAAATCAGCATCTTCTTCATTAAAAGCAAAAAAGCCGGAATCTATTTTTCCAGCTATTGAACAAATCTTATTATGTTTATTTTTGAATTGCCTTTGGGACTCTATAACTAAATTACGCTTGCATAAGATCTTATCTTCTTTTATTCGCTTTCGAATTTCCGCTTCATCAAGTCCTTGATATGTATTTTTCTCAATCCAAAGATACGATATTTCGGGATATTCCCTAAGTAAATCGATTACCTTCTGGATATAATCTTCAAATTTATATTTATCAATAATTCCTTTACGAATATATCTAAAACCGTTAACAAGTTTAGATCCCACACATAATGCAGTAAAATCATTTTTTGCTCCGGTTTCCACAGCAGGATCACAGCAAAGAATGGTTTTTATATAATCTAATGATTCTATTTCTTCTTTTGATACGGTTTTAATTTGATGGAATATCTTCTCCCCTATTCTTGAAGCATCGTTCATTATTTCGGATTTAAAACCCCTTGGATCTGAATAATACATTAAAGCCAAATTATAACAAGAGTATTTATCAGACCACAGCACAGGAAATGACAGCTCCTCTTCATGTGTAAAATAAAAATCCTTTGCATCGATCTCAGCATAAGGATTTTGGGGATTATAATATAAATTTTTAAACTCAGCCCATAAAGGGTGATCATTAAAGTAATCATCTACATTGTCATAAGGTTTAGGAACCTCCATACCCCTTTTAAGTATGTGATAATATGATTTATCCTTCAGCAATGAAGAAATAAAGTCCTGCTGGGCTAATACCGTACCAAGGGCAATATATTTAGTACCTGGTTTAATCTTTTTACCATCACGAATTACGGCAGTATCACCGGCATAAAGAACATCCTTTTGAAATGTTTCTAATTTCTTTTGTTTGGCTTGCTCAGTGATACAATCATCTAAACCAGTAATATCATCAGCTATTATGTATGATGGTCTTTTCCCTAAGTGCTTACGACCTCTAAGTGAGGAAGTTGAAGATAAACACTCTATCTTGCAATTATTAACTAAATGAAGCTCATTCTTATTGATTGTAAAACGCTTTGTATTTATTAAATCTCCAAAACTCTTTTTAATATATTCATTATTTTGAAATGCTGCTCGAACATCTGAAAGAAATTTAATCCCATCTGCTTCAGTTTTACCCTGTACGATGGTATAAAAAGATTTCTGATATACTGCTAACCAAATAACTAAAGCGAATGTTACTACTGTACTTTTAGCATGACCTCTAGGCAAACATAAAACTAGACGATCAAATTCATCTAAGATAATCATATCTTCAAGGGTTTTCCATAATTCATAATGGAAAGGTGCCAAATTTCTAGCTTCATTATCAGGTTTTACCCTGAAAATATCTTGAAGATAGTACAGGCAAAAGAATGAAATTGACTTTTGCCCTAGTGACCAAGCTAGGCCATGATCACCCCATAGGTTCGATTTGTTTTTTGTCATCAATTCTTTGGCTTTTTTCAGACCATAAAAATTGGATAAGTATTTCAAAAGAAGCAATCGATCTTCTTTATCGTTGTTATTATTATCATTAGTATTGATTGTTGTTATATTGTCTCACCACCTTGTAAATTGGCATAAAAAAACACAGTTTAAACTGTGTTATTAGTTGAAAGTATTAGATTTTCCACCTGTTCTGTTTTATTTGTAGTAATCTAATAAGCAGAGGTGGATAAATATGGATTATATAATTAATTTTCTAAATAATAAACAAATGAGTGCTGGGGAAACAATCATAATTTCAGTAGCAAGCACAATAATTGCCCTAGTAATAATTAATTTGTTCAAAAACGTATTGTTTAAAGCAGTTATTAATTCATACAACAAATGTAAAAAAATTTTGAAACGAAAATATAGAAAGTTTAAAGGGCAATTAACTATTGGAGATCTGATTGAATTAGAAAAAAAACAAAAAGCTGGTTTACATCTTTCTAAAAAAGAAGAGGAAATGCTAGCTGAACATCAAAAAAAAATTGCTGCTTCTGTGTCTAAATTGGCAGATTCATTAAAAAATATTAGACTACCAAATATTGATGATTTCAATCGATAAAAAAATTGAAATAGCATTAAACCTCGTTCTTAAATTTTGTCAAAAAAATCGTCGGGATAACCGCAGTCCCAGCTCCACCCACCAGGATAGAAAGGCCCCCCCTCTAATAAACACTAGATAAATGATTTATATTTCTTTTATTATCTTATGCATATAACTTGACTTATACGCAATATGAACGTAATATTATCCTATAAATCTATCTTTTCTAATACATAATAGCCTTATAAAACTACACTCTTAATTGCGTATAACTAATTAAGGAGGAATGATAATGAATCAAATATTAATTGATTTCTTAAACTCATCTAAGGTATTGAAGAAGTCTCTTAACACTCGCAAAGCATATGAAAGAGACTTAACAATATTCCAGTTATATCTCAATAAACATAACGTATCTCTTGATAATCTCAATGATATGGTGGTACAAACTTACTTAAATCAAATGAATACCAAGGAAGATAAGCCCTCCTCCCCTGCAACTAAAAGCAGAACATTAGCCAGCATTGCAACCTTTTGTCATTGGTCAAATCAGGATGAAGCTATTCAAGACATTGACATTCCTAAAATTCCGCATATATCCCAACAACCTAGCAAAGGCTTAACTAAAGATGAAGTTATTAAACTTCGCTTAAAAGTTGCTAATGACCATAATTCAAATCGATTAAGGAACCTTGCTATTGTTGATCTTCTTATATATTCCGGCTTTAGAGTCAGTGAACTTGTGTCACTTAATCGGGATAATATTGAATACCACAAAGGCATTTATACCATTACCGTTAATATTACCAAGAATAATGAAGTCAAAAGAGCCTATCTTGATTCTAAGAAGTTTAAATACATTAAGAAGTATCTTGATAGCCGAACTGATACCAATGAAGCTTTATTCTTATCTGATAGGAATCAAAGGATATCCATTCGCATGATTCAAACTATCATAAATAAGTATGGTCTGAACGTGCATATGCTAAGACATACGTTTTGTTCTATTTTAGCTAGAGATAAAGTTGATATCTTTACTATTGCTTCTTTGAGTGGTCACAAAGACATTAATGTTTTACGCCGTTATTGTAATCCAACTAAAGAAGAAATGGCTGAAATGGTTTCTAATGCATTCAACTTTTAATTAACCAATTCCAAATTAGTTATCTCACTGTCATCAATACCATCTAAAGGATCAATATATTCATCTTTGGTACTATCGGCAACTTCAAGCCTTGATGTTGCTTTACCATCCATCTTTTCTATCATGAACTGATTAGCAGCCAAACAAGTACGTCTGTCAGTGGTATCATTGCAAAGCTTGTCAATGTTTTCTAGGTATCGTTTATAACGACCTTTGATAAAAGCTAGTCCTTCGTCTTTAATTTCGCGTCTACGGGAATCCAACTCTGCCAATATTTCTGCATCATTTAACCATGTATAATAAGTAGCTCTCTTTATACCAATTTCATTTTGAATATCTACTCTATCACAGCCTAAAATAACCATCGTAGCAAATCTTTCAATCTTTTCAGGTGTCTTTAAACAGCCCATTTTCTCACCCCTTTACAAACTAGATTATCTATTTCATATTCCAATAAAAAAGAGCCATCTGGCTCAAAATAATTTGTTTTTGGTTTTATCCCCTCATACACAGAGAAAAGACAATAGAAAAGACCTTCCAATTAAAGAAGGTCTTAAAATCTCTATGATTGACTATTAATAAATTCAACGAATAATTTTTGAACTTCAACTAAATCATCTTCATGTAAAGTGCCTATTTTATGTTTAAATTGAGATTTATTAATATACATAGTTTTAGAAATTCTTGCTGTCGATTTAAATTTTAAATTGGCTTCTTGCCAATACACTATAGGGATATCGTATTCGTCATTATTCCGTGGCTCTGTTTTTGTGACCTTTACAGATAAAACTTCTAATGTTTCAACGTTAAGGACTATAACTGGTCTAGGAAGAAACTCAGTAGGGTTTTCTTCTAGTGGGAAATTTACTAACCATACATCTCCCTCTAAAATTTCCATTACTTATTTTTTAATATCCTTATTTAACTGATCCCATTCTGATTCATTTCTCCAAGGATCATTTTTAGAAATTACAGTTAATCCATCATTATTTTTAGTCGAATTAGAATTAACCACTTTACGAATAGTATTTTTATTAGTACGAATAAAATCTGCAAAAGAAAATGTATCTTTTTTTAAGGTGGTTTGCATTTTATCCCCCTCCTTATTAACCTTACTTTTTTCTTCCTTATCCATAGCTTATCACCTTCCAAATATTGTTTCAACAACCTATGTATAGTTTTCCCAACTTAGAAGGTAATTATATGCTACTTTTTCACAGTCTATATTATCATAAATAAAGAAGGAAAATCCTGTAAATCAGGAATTTCTCAGACCTTATATTAAGAAGATCTCATTAACTTCACTTAAACTGATCATAATATCCTTCATGCCACCGTCTAAACTCTGCTTTAAATGAATTATACATTCGATAATTGTAATTATCTAACTTCTCATCAATCAAAGTACTAATCCTCATATACTGCTCATCCAGCAGCCCCTTAAGCTTATCCTCGGTTGATTGCCTTTGTTTGGTTGTTTTAGCTTTTGATTCCATAGAAATAATAACCTCCGGCTTTTCATTTTTAACCGGCATTGCATTCTCATCACCAGTTCTATACTGATTTAAATCTTCAAAACTCTCATTGTCATTTAATTCATTTTTTATTCTCTTTTTTGTATTTCTTCTAGTATTAGAATCATCCTCTAAAGCATCCTTTAAACCCTGTAACTTGATAATATCCTGGTCTTTAATCATATTTTCACTTTCCTTTCAAATCCATATAATTAAATGCATTTATTGTAAAACCAAACTATCTTCAGCCTTACCATATATCCCTTCCCATTCGTCAATACGATTGATAAAAGCATCAAAATATAATTTCAATTGCCATAAACATTCTTTAAAAGCCACCTTGTCATCATTGGTTAGTTTCTCATATTCAAATTCTTCACCATACTTAGTTTTCAGCTCGTTCAATAATTCCACATAATAATTAATATCCGTATCCATATATTTCACTCCATATCTTCTAGTTCATTAACTTTAAAAAGAAGTATTGAGGTATCAGGTTGTAACTAATACCCCTCACCAGGAATACTCACCTGGACTAGCAATTTTTCCAATTTAAAGGTAGGAGGTGGCGAGGCTCGAACTCAACGGAATTGCATCCGGCACCATTAATAATGAAAATCATGTGATGTATTAAAAATCCCTTAAAAGACTATTAGCACAAACGGCTAATAAAAATCTAATAAAGGATTAATAACCTCATATAATCGGCAGATTACGAAGCCATCTGCCAGGGCTTGAAAGGATTTTAGTGAAGCAGCCTTATTTTTAATGTCCCAGGGAGTCTACTGCTTTGGCGACCGTATTTCACAGGCCGATAGGGACAAAATATAAAAGCCCTATTTCATTTAGGCTTAATTTACAACAAAAAAAATAAACCCCATATATAATGAGGTTTTTGCTATTTAACATCTATTCATTTGCAACTCTAAGACTAAAAGCAATCCTCTTAATTCTTTCATAATCATTTTTATTTATTACAATTTGTTTTGCTCCTAAATCATGTATTATATATTCTCTATCTTTAGGATTTATATGCCAACAATTACTAGGTGGTTTTAGTTTAAATCTATCTGCTAAAACTCCACCTTTATCAAACCTTTGATCCATTGCACCACATGCTAAATCTACAATTTCTCCGTATTGCGTTATACACCATGCATGATATTGCATAGGAGTATCATGAGGTTTCCATTGAAAATATGTCGTATACTTCTCCCATTTTGCAGAACCTGCAACAACATAACTTCTTATATCAAATAATTCTAATAAATCCTTTGTAAGATTTGCTACATAAATACATAACTCTGCCCTACAATTAGTATATTCAAAAGTTTTAATAACACAGTTTTCAATAATTTTTTTAATTTCTTCTGGTGTTTCTCCTTCAATTGGTATTTCACAACAATCCTTAAATAACAAACCTGATCCACAAGGGCATTTTCTTTCATATTTCTTTTTCATAATACTCTCCTAGTAAAAGTCATATACTCTTTCAATTGTTTAAATCTTTCAATTTCTTCATCAAATTGTTTACGTTCTTCTTCACTTAAAATATATCTCTCTAATAAGATAATCCTTAAAACAACTACTAATTTCTATAATTCTTTCTCTAAAGAATGTAACGAAAAAAGACTTTCCATCTTTTTAGCACCATCAAACCAAATACATTTTGCTTGTTCTTCTTCTGAATAACCATACTTTCCAATATCCTCAACTGTCATTTTAGGACTTCCGCTTTTTAGTCTTACTACATCTCCAGCTTTAATTTCCATAATTAATCTCCTTATAATTTAATTGTAGTTGTTTTAAGAATATGTATAATTATACCAAATATAAATACAGTTGGTTCTTTTGTTTACTTACTTTTGTCTTGCAGACAGCTTCACCTTTAGTTGTGGTTGCAAGGGCTTATTATTTGATTTCATAATTAAGAATACATTGACTGAAAATCTGCCACGTTTATTTTTTTATTTTATTCCGTTAGTTCGTGGGCAAGCCCACACCCAACAGGAAGTAAAAGCAAAAAGAATAAATCCTGAAATTTTAAGGTAATTGGTAACAAAAATTCTAACGGTAACAAAATAAATTGTTACCGAATAAATTCCGATATTTAGGACTTTAAAGATTATTTTTTAAGCTGGTAACATGGTAACAAGTAATTTTTAATTGGGGGGAAAGTGACCCCCCTCACCTTTTTTCTAAAATATTTTCATGTTACTTGTGTTACTTTGTTACTAATAGGCTCAAAGCCAGTAATATCTGTGGTTTCAGCGGTAACAAAAGAGAATAAAATTTTGTTACCTCGCTATTATTTTCGTTACCTTTCCATATTCGCCATTATATAGAATCTATTAACGAACTAATATCTTTATCTTTAAGTCCATTATTATATGTCTTTTTAAATGCCCCTCTGTTATTCTTCTTATCTTCTTTCATTTTATCTACTAAGTCTACAATATTAGTTTTAACTGAATTATGACCTTCTTTATATACTCTATAAATTAAACCTTCATAGATATCTTCAGGTTTATTATCTATTTTCTTTTGTTTTCTACCTTCTGGAAGATTGAATTTCCTTTTGACTATTTTCGTAAAATCAGAATTCTTAAAAGGTTTTTCGTTATTGTCCTTACATAATTCAAGATACTTATTATAAACATCTTTAACTTTTAAATATGAATCAGACTCACCAGATTCTAAATATATATCAGCAAATCTTTCGGCATGATTACTTTCTAATCTATAATTTTCTAATATTTCTTTAGATTCTTGTGAATATGTAAAGTCTTTTTGCTCTGCTAATCTTTTCAGACCTAATAAAGCAAAATTGAGGATCCCGCTCATTTCTTTATGTAATTTTCCTTCTTTGAGATCCAGGTCAATTTCATCACCACGAAATTTTTTCTTAAAAGGAATTATTATAAATCTTCTTTGTAATGCATCATCAAAGTTCTCAATTTGTGGAAGATCATTCATAGCAAATACCAATTTGCAAAAAGGCTTAAAATTAAATGTATCTTTATTCTTGAACTGCGCTTCAATTGGATCACCGCTTGATATGGCTTTAATCCATGTAACAGCAGAATCTTTCACTAGTCGAGAACACTCTTCTGTTGAAAAGTTTAATATTTTATCCTTTAAACCTGCTCTAAGAAAAGATTTATCTAATAAAGACATTGGAATACTAGAATAATTAATATCAGTAACAAATGTTTTAATAGTATCAATTAACACTGATTTGCCTGTACCACCTTCGCCATAAAGGAAGAATATTTTTTCATGTTTTGTACTAGATGTTAAACAATAACCAAACATTTCTTGAATGGTTTTTATATTTTCAGAATTCTCTTCAAATGTAGATAATATATAATTATCAAATTCTGGACATTGAGCTTCTATATCATATAGGTAATTAAAATTAATAGTTGTATAATCATTTCTAAAATATTCTTCTTTATAAAAAATTGGATTCTCCCAATTTGATATATCTAAAGTGCCATTTGTTAGAACAATTTTATTTCTATTTTTATTTATCTCAAGATAATTAATATATCTTTTTCGAGTTATATGTTTTAGAATTTGGTCTGTATAATATGGCTTAGATATAATATCCATTTCTAAATCTATATATTGTCCTATTAAATTATCTTCGACATTTTCCCAATACTTATTGTTATATAAAAAATATCCTTGTTTAGGAGTATGAATAATATCATATTTTGATAATATATATTTTGTTGCTTTTTCAGGATCAAATTTTAAATAACCATATTCATCTTCCGTATAAAATTTAACTTCTAATTCTGCTTTTTTAACCTCTTCTACTGTTAAATCTTTTTTTGCCATTTTTACCCCTTTCTTTTCCGTGTATCTTAGGATAATTAAGCAGTTAATATTCTTAAATCATCTTTAAGTCCTGGAATATCTTTAAAAATAAATACTGTTCTTTCGGGATTATTCTTATTTGGTTTTACATCTACAATTTGATAACCAAGATGTAATAATCCCCTGGCTATTTTGCCTGTATAAATTAGTTTGACTGATTCATTATCCACTTTTTTAAACCTCTCTTTTTCTTGTCTTTTTAGGCTTGTTTACTATCTAGATACTTTTTAATTGCATCCAGTGTTTCAGGATAAAGTTCAACTTTATCTTTTCTAAATCTGCTTAATGTTGATTCATGAAGCCCAACTTGGCATGAAATAAATTTAGCAGATACACCATTATTTAAAATATATTGATTCAAACGCTTGCGGATTTCCTCACTTTGTTTCATCTTTATCCCCTCCTTTCACTCAAATAAATAATCAATGATTATTGGAATATTTTCCTTTTCCTATATTAATATTTACAAAAACCCCCAAAAAGCCGATAAAATCAGCATTTTTTGGGGGTTATTTTATCATAAAATTTGTAGTTTTTTAATTTTTTAGTTTATCTCATTTATGATGCTTTTGTCAATATATTTTTAAAATATTTTTTAATTTCGTTAATATCTGTTATTGTAAGTACTAGACCTTCCTTATTTTCATAAACCATAAAATTAATATCAATCAATAGATTTGTATAACCTGTTGAAGATTGATAGTATTCGCCTTTATAAAGTTCTGTCATAATCTTTTCATAATTCCTAAAATCAATATCCGCTAATTTAGCAATATGGGAAGGAGTTATTTTATTCTTCTTGCCTGAGCAAATAAAAAATTTAGCATTATTATTTTTATGCAGCTTATTTAGAACCAGCAGAACAAGCAGCATTTGCTTATGATCCAATGATATTTTTTTGGCCTTACGAATATAATCTATTTCGGATTGATACACATTAACTTCAATGTCGGTAGCATCAATATTAATTTTTTCGGTTCTAACAACTTTACCATCTTGATCCTTAATCTCCCGATCCGCCTGAAGGTTAATCTTAACAAGTTCACTGCTCTTCTTCATCCGCTCTATTTTCTTTTTTGCCTTCTCAGCTTTAAATTCTAATACCTTAGTGTCGAATTCCCTTTCAAAAAAATACTCGCCTTTTATTCTGGCTAACATCTCGCCGGGGAAACAATTCCATAAAATAGCCTTGTCAATGTATTTTTCATCCGTATAACAAATAGTTAGAAAGTAATCTAAAATCTTATCCGGACTTACATTTAGACGGCATAAACTCAATAATGAATTTCGCACATAGTCATAGAAGATTTTATATTTATAATTATTGTCGTTAATATCTTCCGGTTTAGTTTTAAACATCCTTACTTGAGATAACCCACTATGTTGATTCTGGAATTCTTTCACCATTGATTTAATCTTTTTATAAGTTTTGGAGTACTGACCCGGTTTTTCTTTTAATAACTTTTCCCAATGGAATTTTTTATTGGTACTATCTTGAGCAACTAATGAAGCTGCTTTATCAATTTCCTCAAATTGCTTCTCTAAATACCAGCAAATCAAATTAACAGAACACTCGTTGCGGTTGAATTTTTGAATTTTATCTAAGCCTTTAATTC
>Ga0209340_1001034_pt1 | contig 22980 bp, 17 predicted proteins | sample EPASupsiteSAE323_FD_187266 | JGI IMG/M metagenome (GOLD analysis project Ga0209340, IMG submission 187266) | Bioremediated contaminated groundwater from EPA Superfund site, New Mexico - Sample SAE3-23 (SPAdes) (version 2) | ecosystem: Environmental > Aquatic > Deep subsurface > Groundwater >... | reverse complement strand
TAAATAAGGAATAAAGAAAAAATTCATACCTATTAAAAAATAAAAGGGGTGAGCGCGCAGCACTTGGTGCTGCGCAGCGAACCTAAAAAATTCTTTTCCCCTCTTCCCTTGAGGGAAGAGGGGAAGGGGAGATGGGAGGCAAAGTTCAAACATTGTTTATAAAATATGTAAGAATTTTTTCATACTTCCTTAATTAATAAAATTTAGCAACTTTTTCCTGTATGATGTTTTTAAACAATTGAATAAAATAATTTCAGCTCAGGAAATAATAATGAAAGTTTGTAATTTATATCCGCAATATCAGGTTCTACCTGACAGAAGGTCTCAAAGCTGTTCTATTTCAGATGATCGTCGCTCCGGAAGTGAACGAAGATCATCTGAGAGACTAAAACTTGATACTAATTTAACAAAAGATATTTTTGTTGTGAGAAATTCTGTTTCTGCGCTTAAAAAAGATACTGCTAATTTTGAAGGTACCAACAATATCCCTTTCGTCAGTAAATTTTTAAGTGCCATTGAATCATTTAAAAATCAGGAAATTGGAAAAACAAACCTGCTGGATACCAAACTAAAGCAGGATAATAAAGTTCAGTCAACTAAATCTACCACTTATGAATCTGCAGGATTATTAGGAGGCGCACTTGCTTCAGCTATGAGCTTATTATTCCTTGGTGCTGCAGGAGTAATAGTAAGCCTGGGAGCAGGAATATACCTTGGCTGTAAAGCTGTTAAAAATGTTATAACTTCGCATATAAAAAATCTTTAGTAATAAAATTAGCAATGAAAACAACCGATTCACCATTTATATATTCTTTTAAGAAAGATCATTTAAGCTTTTCAGCAAGCACTATCCCTTTAAATGTTAGAAAAACATTTAAATCACGAATAGATGACTCAGAAAGCATTTATATTTTTTGTCATTCATCTCCAGATGAAGATACTTTTAATTCTGCTAAGGTTCTTGCAAACTGGCTAACTTTATTGGGTAAGAAAGTCAAAATCGTTATTGAGGATAAATTAAAGAATCTTTTTACAAAATATTCAGACGGACTGGAATTTGTTGATCCTTCCAATGCAGATAATCTGGATAAGACAGATCTGGCTATAGTTGTGGATTGTAATTCCATGAAAAGATTACCCAATGCCGGCATTGATTTTCTGAATAAATATAAAAAAAGCGAAATTATCGGACTGGATCACCATGAACCTAATTCTGGCGAAGATTTAATAGGGAATCTCGATGTTAACAGCAATAATCCTTTTTATATTGATACTACAGCTAAATCCTGCTGTAGTATTATATACAGGCTTTTTGAAGGCTTAGGAATAAATTTAACCAGAGAGAATGCAGAAAGCCTGTATTGCGGACTGCTATCTGATCTTAACAAGTTCAGATATATAACTTTAGGAAATAAAAATGGTATTAGTACGATTGAAAGAACTGATGAAATAAAGAAATTTCCAGAAACAATCGATATTTTAGATACGCTTGAACACACGCTATCTTCCGATAAAAAATCTGAAATAATAAATCATCTTGATATTTTATCTAACCTGACTTCTGAAGAAAGATCTTTTCAAAAAAAATTATTTAGCGAAAAAATTCAAATTACGAAAAATGGTAAATTAGCCTATGTTGTAATTAGTCCTGAAGATCAGGAATGGAAAAACATAGGACAGAGTACTATCACTACAAGCAGAATACTGTCAAATTTAAGACAAAGAGTATTAATAAATGATCCTGCAGATAGTCTTATCCCTGATAATTTAAAAGGTAAGCTTGATAAAGTCAAAGGAGTTATTGTATTTTACAGAGGCCCGATAGTTCAAAATCCATCTGAAGAGACTTATAAACTAAGTATCCATTCAAAAGATAATTATGACCAGAAATTGATTGACTTTATAAGAAAAAATCTGTATCCAGACCTGTATGCCGGTGGACATCCTAACAGGAAAGGCGGCAATATAACTACTATTGAACCGAAAAAATGTGATTTGTTTGTTAATTATTTTATAACTGCTGCAGAAAACATAGATTAAAAGTTAATTAACATTAATTCAAATAAGTATTACTTTTTTATTAAAAATAACACTTAATATGATATAATAATAAAAATTATAGTGGATTATATGAATATTAACAGTGATATTTCATCAATAAATAAAATATTAGGAACTTATCAGACTACTAAAGTGCAGAAGCCTGATAATAAGAATGCGGTTTCTCCTGTTAAAACCTCTGAGAATACTGCTTTAAACGATATTGAAGATAGAGTTGAAATTTCTCAGGAAAGCAAAGACTTACTGGAACAGGAAAAAGTAACTCAATCTAAAAATATAGAAACTGAGAAAACTACAGATACAAATAGTAGTAAAGAACTTACTGATCAAGAAAAGAAAAATCTGGAAGAGCTAAAAAAGACAGATAGAGAAGTTAAAGCCCATGAACAGGCACATATGTCTGCTGCGAGCGGTATTGTTACAGGTGCTCCCCAATACAATTATGAAAAAGGACCGGATGGCAAAAATTATGCTGTCAGCGGCGAGGTAGATATAAGAGTTTCTGAAGAACAAGATCCTGAAGAAACTATTAAAAAAGCTGAGCAGGTTAAAAAAGCTGCACTTGCTCCAGCAGAACCGTCTGATCAGGATAGAAGAGTTGCACAGCAGGCTGATCAAATGATACAGAATGCTAAAGCTGAAGAACAAAATTCTCAAGGTAATACAGGTATTCAAGAAAATCCAAATACATCCGTTGAATCAGACAAGAAAGAATCAACATCTGAGTCTCCAGGAGTATTAGTTGATGTATTTGGTTAATAATTATATATTCAGATTATTTAGCCTCTGAATATATATCTTTTTCAATTGAATCAATAACTTTTGCAACTTGTTCTTTTAAAGATTCAAGTGTATCATTATTTTCAATTATATAATCCCAGCATTTTGTTTTATCGAGCTGGGTTTCAGTAGGATCGTCTTCTGCAACAAGATGCCCTCTTTTTGCTCTTTCTTTTCTGCTTGATTCAACTCTTATGGTAATTGCACCCCTTTTTCTAAATGCTTCAAGTTCATGTTTAAGTCTTAAATCAGGGACAATAAGATTTCCTTCTTCTTCAAGCACTTTTTCAATCCAAAAGTCAGGACTCTGAGCTCTTCCTTTATTTCCAAGTTCGATTAATTCAGGTCTGTAAAGTGGCTTGTTTCTTTCTATTTCACTAATGGTAATGTTTTTTAATTTTCCAAATTCTTTTTTAATTGCACCAGCGAGTGCAATTTCTTTAAAATCAGAAAAATGCTCTTTTATAATGTCTGCAACAGTATCCTTACCGGAAAACTGCTTACCTGAAAGAACTATGATGATTCTACTCATATGTGCCACCTCTTATAGAGCTCATTAGGTATATTACATGCATCTAAGATTTTACCAATAACAAAATTTATACAATCCTCAACTGTCTGAATTTTACCATAAAACCCGACTATAGGAGGAACTATTCCAACTCCCAGATTGGATAATTTTAACATATTTTCAAGATGTATGCTGCTTAATGGGGTTTCTCTCGGTACAATGACAAGATTTTTACGTTCTTTTATTATAACATCTGCAGCCCTTGTTATTAAGCTTTCTGCAAATCCGGCTGAAATAGCAGCTAATGTTGCCATACTACATGGAACAATTATCATGCCTGATGTTTGATAAGATCCGCTTGCAGGACCTGCCCATAATTCATCATTCAGAAAGACTTTAAGGTTTTCACTTTTGTCAAAAAGATTTATAAAACTTAAAATACTGCTTTTTATATTGTTAGCGTCATGTTCCAGTTCAAGATTTAATTCCTGTTTTGCTATATAGTATGCGTGACGCGATATGATAAGTTCGACTTTATAGTCTTCCTTAAGTAAAAATTCAAGCGTTTTTATTCCGTAAATTATTCCGCTCGCGGCAGTTATAGCAAGAACTATAGGTTTTTCCCTGTTCATTTTTTCACCCGAGTTTATTGTTAAACCTTAACTTAATGATAATACTATAAAAAAGACTTAAGCGAATATTCCCTGATTATCCTGCACCTATTAGCTCCTGTCCTTCTTCAATTCTTTGACTGATTTTCTTATTCAAGTCAGGATATTTTTCTATATTCTGATTTTTTACAAAATCGAAAGCTGTTTCTCTGGCTATTTCAAGAATATCAGCATCTCTGACTATATCAGCCAAAATCAAATCAGGCAATCCGCTCTGTTTTGTCCCCATAAACTCTCCTGGTCCTCGTATTTCAAGATCTTTTTCTGCAATAATAAAACCATTATTTGTCTGTGTCATAACTGAGAGTCGTTCTTTTGTTTCATAAGAATTAGCATCAGCAACCAGAACACAGTAAGCCTGCTCATTACATCTGCCGACTCTTCCTCTTAGCTGATGAAGCTGAGAGAGTCCAAACCTTTCAGAGTTTTCAATCATCATTACAGTTGCATTTGGAACATCCACCCCGACTTCAATAACTGTTGTACTGACAAGAATATGATATTTACCTGACCTGAATTCTTCCATAACCCTGTCTTTTTCAACTGGAGATAATTTGCCATGAACAAGCCCGACATTCAAGTCAGAAAATACTGTTTTTTGAAGCTTTTCAGCTTCTTTTGTGGCTGCTTTTGCGGATAGAGTTTCCGATTCTTCAATTAACGGAAATACAATATAAGCCTGATGACCTTTTTCTATTTCTTTTTTTATCAGTGAATATGCCTTACTTCTATCTCTTGCTCCAATCAGTGCGGTTTTAACAGGCATTCTTCCCGGCGGAAGTTCATCAATGGTAGTCAGATCAAGATCACCATGTACTGTTAAAGCCAATGTTCTTGGTATAGGAGTTGCTGTCATTGTCAACATTTCAGGATTATTGCCCTTGTTTTTGAGTTCAGATCTTTGTCTTACACCGAATCTATGCTGTTCATCAATGACCACAAGCCCAAGATTACAAAATTCTACACCTTCCTGAATCAAGGCATGAGTTCCAACTGCTATGTTTATCTGGCCGTTTTTGAGGTTTTGATTCATTTCTCTTCTGATTTTTACACCATGCTTTCCGACAAATAAGCCAACACTTAATCCCAAAGGAGTCAGCCAGGATGTAAAGTTCTTATAATGCTGTTCTGCTAAAATTTCAGTTGGTGCCATTATCGCACCCTGATAACCATTTTCCACAGCTGCAAGGAGTGCCATACATGCGACAACTGTTTTACCGCTGCCAACATCACCCTGCAAAAGTCTTTGCATAGGTTCAGAATTGCCAAGATCAGTAAGTATTTCATTAAAAGAGGATTTTTGAGCTCCGGTTAATTCAAAAGGCAGAGATTGGACAAATTTGTCAACCAACCCACCATTTTTTACGTTCAGTACAAGTCCATCGCTGTTTTTGCTGTATTGTTTCCTCATCATTGCAAGACGAAGCTGTACAAGAAACAGCTCATCAAAAACAAGCCTTCTCCTTGATTCTTCTAGTAAATCTTCTGAATCAGGAAAATGTATCTGCCTTATAGCATTAATTTTGTCCATAAGGCTAAGTTTTTCCTTAATGTAATCCGGCTGAAAATCAGTTATTGCATTTGAATATGTTTCAATACAATTATGAATAGCCCTTCTCAAGGTTTTAACATTTAAATTTTCTGTAAGGGAGTAAACTGGCACGATTCTTCCAACATGCAGAGAATCTTTTTCTCCAAAATCTCCACTTAAAATCTCAATTTGAGGTTTATCAATCGTTAATTTTCCTGAAAAACTATCAATTTTGACTGTTCCGGAAAGTATAACATTTTTTCCCTGCGGGTATTGAGCCTTGTATCTTTCCACCATGAACTTATTGGATTTGCCATAAAACCAGCTTGCTGATACTGTCCCTGTTCCGTCACTTATATCTATTGATATTATTGTCAAATTTGAACGATTTTTGCTTGCAAAGACCTTAGTATGTTTGATAGTACCAAAAATAGTAACTTCCTGACCAACTATCAGGTCTTTAACAGGAGTTCTTGTTGCATAATCAAGATGTTTTCTCGGGTAATAATGCAGAAGGTCATCTGCTGTAAATATTCCTAATTTGTTTAATATTGCGCCAACCTTTGGTCCAACACCTTTAACATACATTACATCAACATCTTCTGGATTTTTTAACAAAGGATCGAATTTTTTTTTGCTTTTTTCTTCTTCAGAGTGGGGATTTTGAAGACATTTTACAAGATGTTTTACTGCTTTCATCCTCGTTGGCAAATCACTTACAGCATACATCTCAAATGTGCTATATAAATATTCCCATTTAGAGTTTTTAGGCTCTTCTTTAATAAATCCTTTCACTTCTCCCATAATAAACTGGGAAAATTTACATTTTTTTCCTAAAATATCTATATAACAATGCTTTATTTCAACTTCAACAGCTTTTTTTATAAGCTCCAGGTTGTCAATTATATTTTTTTGCATTACGTCTGATCTATTAATTTTATTACTTCGTAAATATCTATAGGCTCTGCTTTGCCCCTGATTGGAACAGAACTTATTTTTATAACATCAAGGTTTTTAACTTTTTCATAAGTTGACTGGCTGATTAACAGCTTTGTATTAAAGACTTTATTTAATGCTTCAATTCTGCTCGCAATATTAACTGTATCACCAATAACAGTATACTCCAATCTATCCTCAGATCCTATATTACCGAGAAAAGTTTCGCCTGTACTAATAGCAATTCCAATTTCAATCAGGGTATTATTTTCATCAAGCCATTTTTGCTGCAATTCCTTTACTTTTTCAAGCATCTCAATAGCACATTTAACTGCCATTAAAGGATGTTCAGGATTGTCAACCGGTGCTCCAAATACAGCAAGAAGAGCATCACCCATATATTTGTTCAGCATTCCATGATGTTTTAAAATTATCGGAACCATTTCACTAAAATAATGATTAAGTATTGCACTTACCTGCTCGGGTTTAAGTTTTTCAGATATTGATGTAAAACCCCTTATATCAGCAAAAAGCACAGTTACTTCGGTCTTTTTACCACCAAGTTTAACATCTTCAATATTGTTTAATATATTCATCATTACATCTTTTGAAACATATTTTGCCATTATTTTTTGAATCTGACGCTTTTTACTGTTTTCAAGAACATATTTATATCCATATCCGACCGTAAAAGAACAAAATATAAAAGCAAGAGGTGCGGTAATATCCAGAATAATGTTATTAGGATAAGCAATAAAAGCACAAATATTAAAATATCCTATTATCAATAACAAAATAAATAATGTGCTTTGCAGAGGCTGGAATAATAATATAGCTAAAAGAGTTATTAAAGCTGCTCCAAATAAAATTATAAAACGTATAATAGCTGGTGGCTTATGAATAAAATCATTATTTAATATATTATCTATACAGGTGGCCTGTATATCAACTCCGGGATAATTGCCTCCAAGAGGTGTAGATTTAATATCATTCAAAGCTGTTGCTGTTGCTCCAACTACAACAACTTTATCTTTAAATATATCCGGTGACAATATTGGCTTTTGCCCATTCTTGATCTGTTTGTAAGATTTAATAACTTCCCAAGCACTATAGCTTTTATGGGAATATAATTTATCTCTTGAAAATGGCTTATACCATTTGATATATGTATAAGCTCTATGTTGCGAGTTATAAACAGGCATTTTAAGATTATCTGATATTAGCCATTTATTGCTTAATGTAAAATCTGAATCATTAGCCAGCTCTGATAGAACTTCCAGAGAAAGTGCCGGATAATAAGAACCGTTAAAACGTATAACTGGCTCATATTTTCTGATGATCCCATCCTTGTCAGGATATACCAGTACTGATCCAAGCCCTTTTATTGACTTTAAAAGATCGTAAAGAACGTAAGAAGAACCTGAATATTCAGTATTTTTTATGAACTTTTTCGGCCTTTTATCATTAATTTTTATTGAAAACCGCTTTTTTAAGAGCTTTTCAGAATTATCATTATCATGACTTTCAATTGAATCTGATTGTTTACTGAAAAAAATGCTAAATACAACTTTATTCAGTTTCTTGATCCGGCTAAAAAACTCTTTATCATCTTTACTATTATCTTTTGATCGAATTAGTGAATCAAAGACCACCAGGCGAGCTTTTCCGCTGTTTTCCAGATACTCAAAAATATCCGTGTAATAAGTTCTTTTCCATGGCCATCTTCCTATTTGGCTCAGGGATTCATTATCAATAACAACGGTAACTATTTTATCTGAAGCTTTTTGGGAAGTATTGAGCCATACGAGAAAATCATAGGCTTTGGGCTCTAAAAAATACTGACAGCTGTAATAAGCCAAAGCAAAGAGTATAATACTTACAGCAAAAACCGATATAAGGTTTTTAAATGGCATATTTTTATACTGCAGAAAGTCTGTCTTTTTCATCTTCCAATCCCACGTGTTTACCTTTTAAGTAAAAAATACCACCTGTTAAACTTGATATCAGGACAATCCCAAACCAGAATACACCAAAAGCAAGAGAAACCGAGAGCTTAATTCCAATTAAAGATAAAAAATAGATATAAGTAGCTTCTCTTGGGCCTATTCCATTAAAAGAAACAGGGAGAAATCCTGCCAGTGCTGACATCGGATAAATTATGAAATAGTATAAGACAGGAATTTTTATTCCTATTGCATAGCCTATAAGTACATGAATAGCAATTATTATTAAATGAAATATCAGTGACCAGCTTAAAGCCTTTGTTATCAACATAGGATTCTGCCAGTACACATTAATATCAGTTAAAAATCTATCCATCCATTTTTTATTTACAAAAATACCGCATATAACAGGAAATAAGGGAGCAAAAACAATAATACCAGCCGATATTAAAACAGTGCAAAACTTTATTATAAGGGGGATATGTGCTGATGTTAAAAACACTCCTAAAGCAGCAATCCAGATTAAAACAGCTGCCCCTGTAACTCTGTCAGCAAGAACAGAATATGCAGCAGCTGCTTTTCTATTCTCTGAGTCCTCTTTTGAAAGGTAATAGCATTTTATTACATCTCCCCCAACTGTTGTCGGCAGGAATAAGTTAAAAAACATTCCCGTATAATAATAATCAATATAATCTTTTACACTGCCTTTGAAATCTGCCGCAGCAGCAAGAAGTTTCCATTTATATGCACAAGTCGCCTGCCCCAGAATATATAACAATATACAGACAAACCATATTAGATGATTTGACTTTGCAACAAAACCTAAAGTCTCTGTAACATCAGAATTACTAAAGAGGAATATTATAAATAATGCACTAACTCCAACTCTTAAAAGTAATTTCAGATTTTTTTTACTGATCAATCTCTTATCCCTTTTAATTATAGATTTCTCTAATTTTGTATATAGGCTTATTTTGAGATTCATAATAGGTTCTTATTTGAATTTCTGCGATAATACCAGTACTTATTAGCTGAATTCCTGTTAATATCAATAAAACACCCAATAAAAGAAGCGGCCTGTTACTTAATTGAGTAGAAAATACCAGCTTTTCAAAAGCCAGATAAGCACTAATAATAAATCCTGCAAAGAAAGAAGCAAGTCCCATTCTTCCAAACATATGGAGCGGCCTTGTCATAAACTTTCTAAGGAAAACAACTGTCATTAAGTCAAGAATAACCTTAAATGTCCTTAAAATATTATATTTACTTTTTCCAAATTTTCTTGGATGATGAAGAACAGGCATTTCAACAATTCTTGCACCTTCTATTCCTGCAAGAGCAGGTAAAAATCTGTGCATTTCACCATATAAAGACATATCTTTAGCTATTTCAGACCTATAAGCTTTTAGGGAACAACCATAATCATGAATATGAACCCCCGTTAATCGGCTGATGAGCTTGTTTGCTATCATTGACGGAATTTTTCTTGAAACAAAATCATCCTGACGATGTTTTCTCCAACCGCTTACAACATCGTATCCTTCTTCAAGTTTTGCTATTAATCTTGGTATGTCAGCTGGATCATTCTGCATATCTCCATCAAGAGAAATAATAATATCACCTGAAGCATAGTCAAATCCGGCTGCCATTGCAGCAGTCTGTCCAAAATTTCTTCTAAATCTTATTCCTTTTACAGCAGGGTTATTTTCCGAGATTGATTTTAGCAGTTCACAAGTTCCATCAAGAGATCCGTCATCAATAAGTATAATCTCAAATGATTTACCCATACCGTTTAAAACATTTAACAGAGAACTTGACAGAACCTCAATGTTCTCAACCTCATTATATATAGGAACAATTACTGATATTTCTACTTTTTTTAAGGATATATTTATGTTTTCTTCCGCTGAAAGCATTACCATTATTTACTCTCTTTCAATTTAACATTTGATATTAAGCTGTATCTTTTTCCGGGACTAATAAGATTATATTTAACTTTTCCCGAAAGATCACTCAAAAACTTTCTTTTTGTAACAATAAATACAGGTTTATCAGACTTTAAATAATCTGATAAAAGTTTTATATTATCACCGCTAATAAAAGGAACTTTTTTGTGCGAATAAAATACAAGACTTGGCTTAGTAAGACTGTATGTAACAAGTTCGTTATTGCCTGAATTATAGTTTTTGGATATATTAACGTATTTAATAAGGTCAGCCTGAGCAGAATTATATACAACAGGCATTATAACAGTTGCTGCTGCAAGGGGTATAACTGCCATCATTAAAACTAAAGCAAAGAAAGCTGTAACTTTTCGCTGCTTTAAAGTACAAATCATCAGGGCTATTGAAGTTACCAGGAATAATAGCGGTACTATCAGACTATTAAAACTCAGTCCAAATTCCTGAGCTTTTGGTATTAATGTTATAAATGCAATAACTGATGCAACAGCCATTAAAAAGCATAATACGGCCAAAAACCATGATGAATATTTAATTATTGTTTCATTTTTATTTTCATTGATATAGTCATTCCATATTTTACCTGTTAATAAGGCAAAAGCCGGAAACAACGGCAGAATGTAAGTTACCATCTTTGCGCTTGAAGCACTGAAGAAGAATAGTATAATAAAAAACCACACAAAACTAAATAAAACAACTTTTTGCCTATTATCAGTATCTTTAAATACAGCCATATTTGTATATTTAAAAACTTGAAAACGTTTAAATGTTTCAGGCAGGTATTTTATAAAAGCTGAAATCATATAAAATATCCAGGGAAAAGTTCCCAGAATAATTACTAAAGGATAAAAATACCATGGTTGCTCATGCCCTAATTCTCCGCCTTTAAAACGGGATAAATTATGCTCCAGAAAGAAATAATTAACAAACTTCATCCCATGTTCTTTAATAATAAGATAATACCAGGGAACTACAACAGCAGTGAATACCAGAGCCCCGGGGATAATATATTTTAACCTTAAATTTTTCTTTAAGGAGCCCGTCAGGATAAAACTTACGGCAAATACAATTGCAGGTAACACAAATCCCACTGGACCTTTGGTTAATACAGCTGCTCCACTGAACAAATATGCCATATTCCAGTAAATAACATCCGAATGTTTTTCAAAAAATCCTTCAGGCTTTTGCTCTTCCTGTTTTTTTATAGAAAAATCAGCCAGAAAACCCGAAAAAATTGTTGCACAGATAAAGAATGTCAATGTCATATCAGTAATAGACATTCTTGCAAGTGCCAGAAATTCAAGTGAAGATGCAAGAATAAGTGCGCTTATAAATCCAAAGGACTTTGATACTGTTTGCCTGCCAAAAAAGTATGTAAAAAATACTAGCAAAGTTGCCATTATAGCTGAAGGGAACCTTGCCGCAAATTCTGTCACACCAAAAACCATGTACGAAATGGCAATAAGCCAGTAAACAAAAACCGGTTTATCAAATCTTAATTCATAGTTAAAATAAGGAGTCAGCCAGTTTCCGGATTTTAGCATTTCTCTGGCCGCTTCTGCATATCTTGGTTCGTCTACATCGATGAGTTTGTAGTGTCCAAGAAACAGAAAATACAATACCAGACATAAAACTGCCAGAATAAGCAGTAAAATATATTCTTTTTTAAATATCTTCATATTGTTGTCTCTTTAAAAATTCATTTTTACAGTTAAATCGATTATAAAATAATCTAAAAAATTAGACTAATTTTTATCAAACTTTCTTTTATGACGAAAAAAATGCAAAGAGAGACTCCCTGAAGGAAGTCTCTCTTTATAAATCTTGTTTTATTCTACGCAGTAACTAAAAGATGCTGCTTTGCAGTTTCTACAACTTTTCCAAATGCAGCAGGATCTTTAACTGCTATATCAGCAAGCATTTTTCTATTAATACTGATATTTGCCAGTTTAAGACCATGTGCAAGTCTGCTGTAGGAAAGGCCATGAATTCTGGCTGCTGCGTTAATTCTTGCAATCCATAAACGTCTGAATACTCTTTTTTTGTTTCTGCGATCTCTGTACTGATATTTCAAAGCTTTCATTACAGCCTGATTAGCTACAACGAACATTTTGCTTCTTGTACTTTTAAAACTCTTTGCTAATTTTAAAATTTTCTTGTGTCTTTTTCGAAGTACATTTCCGCGTTTTACTCTTGACATGTTTTTCTCCTTTTAAAAATCTCTCTTTAATATGAGAGCGGCTATAGGCATAGATAAGCCATGAGCCTTATACTACTTTGCGAATTGGAACAAGTTATGAAAACCTCTTTGCTCTGTCGGAATGAGCTTTTTAAAACAAAACTCATCGTTTTAGTTTTAAATGCTCCCCCTTCGCAAGCCTGTGCGTTGCTGCACAAGATTTTCTTCACTCCTGCTACCGCACTTTATCTTGAATATTTAATGTATGGCAATTCAAGCTTGACTTTATCAAGATTTGTTTCTGATACAGCCACCATTCCTGAAAGACGTCTTCTTCTTTCTGCGCTTTTATGTGTTAATAAATGCTTTTTGCCGGCCTGTCTGCGTAAGATTTTGCCATTTGCAGTTACTTTATATCTTTTCGCACCTGCACGGTGTGTTTTCATCTTTGGCATGATTGTTTCTCCTGAGTATTTATAATTTAGTATAGTCTACAATAAAATCATTTTTTAATCATGTATTCAATTTTAAATTGTGAATATCAGCTTACAGAAGGAGCAAGTATCATTACAACGTTTTTTCCTTCCATGCCGGGATTTTTTTCCATTGAATACGTAACATCCTGAAGATCACTTATTATTCTTTTTGCAAGATCAAATGCTAATCCTGAATGTTGAATCTCACGACCCCTCAACATTACCATGACCTTAACCTTATTTCCAGCTTCAAGAAACTTTTTAATATTTTTTAATCTAACGTTATAATCGTGTACATCTATTTTATAGCGCATCTTGATTTCTTTAACTTCAACAACATGCTGCTTTTTCTTAGCTTCTTTAGCTTTTTTTTCAGCTTCAAACCTATATTTACCATAATCAAGTATTTTAGCAACCGGAGGTGCTTGATTAGGACTGATAACTACCAAATCCAAATCTTTTTCAACAGCCATCTTAAGAGCATCTTTAGTATCTACAACACCGAGATTGTTGCCTTCATCATCGATTAAACGAACTTCTCTGGCTCTAATTCCTTCATTCAGAATCGGGGGCTTTGCGCCTGGAAATTTAACGTTACTAATAAGTGTTTTCCTCCATAAATGTAAATTACAAATAAATGTTTAAAGTGCCGAAGGAGGGACTTGAACCCACACGAGCTAGGCTCACATGTACCTGAAACATGCGTGTATACCAATTTCACCACTTCGGCAATGAGTCATTACAAATCCTGAATGTATGCTTTAGATTTATAATGTTTTCGCATCATCTACCTGCTTCGTGATCAATCAAAATTGATTTTAACTCAGTAGGAAATGATGTTTTATACTACTACATCATTATTATAATGTAAATGGTTTTTATTTTACTTAGTATTTAGAATGAGTTTACTAAAGCCTGTATCACCTGTGTTGAGTTTGTCCTGAACAAAGTAGAAGTATACAGGCCTTTATAGCAATAATCATGCGATTTTTTAATTTTAACCGGACAAACATTTAAAACAAACTTTACATAATTTAATTATATGAGAATTTTTAGCAATATTTCAAAATAGATTGTTTTTATATATATAGGAAAGCTCTCTCTTCTTAATTTCTCAAAATCAATAGCTCCTAACCAGGAGCTGTTTTTTTTGTTCAGATATATCCCCTTACCGCTTCTCATTCTGAATTGTACAAAAAAAGAAACGGAGACTTATCGTCTCCATTTCTTTTTTTATTTCATTGCCGCTTCGCATTATTTACTAGTGGCAGCTTCTTTAGCAGCTTTACTTTCATCAATAATTTTCTGAGCAAGATGCGCTGGAACTTCTTCATAGTGAGAAAATTCCATAGAAAATATACCTGTACCGCTGGTCATTGAATTAAGGTCAGCCGAATATCTGAGCATTTCTGCCATTGGGATAAGAGCTTTAACTGTCTGAGTTGCGCCTTCTGCGTCAACACCTAACATTCTTCCTCTTCTTCCGTTAAGATCGCCCATGATATCACCGACATTCTCTTCAGGGACAGTTATCTCAACATGCATTATTGGTTCAAGGAGAACTGGCTTTGCTTTAACAGCCCCTTGTTTAAATGCCATCGAACCTGCAACCTTAAATGCCATTTCTGAAGAATCAACAGGGTGATAACTTCCGTCATATAAAACTATTTGTATACCAACTGTCGGATATCCAGCAAGAACACCTTCCTGCATGGCTTCTCTTATTCCGTTTTCAACAGCAGGGATGTACTGTCTAGGAATGGCACCTCCGACAACTTTATCAACAAATTCCATATCGATATTTCTGTCAATCGGATGAAGCTCAATCGAACAGTCGCCATACTGACCTTTACCGCCTGATTGTTTCTTATATTTACCCTGTACTTTTGCATCCCCTGTAATTGTTTCTTTATAAGGAATTTTTGGAGTTTCAAGAATAACTTCAACTCCGAATTTTCTCTTTAATTTTTCAATAGCAACATCAAGGTGAACCTGTCCCATTCCTGAGAGAATAATTTCTTTTGTTTGCAGATCTCTTGTAACCAGAAGAGTAGGATCTTCTTCCATTAATCTCTTTAAACCGGACTGGATTTTATCTTCATCACCTTTGCTCTTTGGCTTGATAGCAAAAGAGATAACAGGTTTTGGTTGTGAAATGAGCGGAATGGTTACAGCATTTTTTTCATCGCTGAAACTATCTCCTGTATGGCTATCTTTTAATTTTGCAACTGCAACAATATCACCTGCAATTGCTTTTGGAGCAGGCTCCTGCTTTTTGCCGATAAGATGGAACATTTGTCCAACTCTTTCTTTAGCTTTTTTGGTTGAATTATATATAGTCGAATCAGAGTTAATTTCACCCGAATAAACTCTAATTATTGTGAGTTGACCGGCGTAAGGATCAGCAATTGTTTTAAATACAAATGCTGCAAGTGGATCACTCGTTGATGGATTTCTTGTTTCTTCTGCTCCGCTGGCATTAATAACCTTGACTGAGCCTTTGTCGGCAGGAGATGGTAGATTCTCAGCAATAAAGTCTAAAAGTTGGATTACTCCGACGTTCTTGGTTGCTGCACCAAAAAGAACAGGGACGATCTGATTATTTAAAACACCTTTTTTGAGTGCCAAAGAAATATCTTCTTCAGTTAAATCCTGTCCTTCAAGATATTTTTCAAGAACAGCATCGTCACATTCAACTATTGATTCGATTGATGCTTCTCTTAATGAAGCAGCCTCATCCTGAAGTTCAGCAGGAATATCCTGTTCTGTGAATTTACCGCTTTCGTTCATTTCATAGATATAGGCTTTCATTTTGATAAGATCTATCAGTCCTTTAAAAGAGTGCTCCTCTCCAATAGGTAACTGAAGCAGAACCGGTTTTGCGGCGAAAGAAGTTCCAAGATTTGCAATTACTGATTTGTAATTAGCATTTTCTCTTTCAAGTTTATTAATAAATATGCACATTGAAAGATTTAATTCCTGTGCAAATTTTACAAGTTTAATAGATTGAACTTTTAAACCATCTATAGCATCAAGCGCTATAACTGCTGAATCAATACTCTGCATACATGCTCTTGTATCAGCTATGAAGTTTGCTCCTCCAGGAGTGTCTATAAGATTAATGCGAGCTTTTTTCCAGTCAAAACTTGCAACAGATGCGCTTATAGTAGTCCTTCTCTTTATTTCTTCAGGTTCCCAGTCTAGAAGGGATGTTTCTGAATCAACCTTTCCAAGTCTTGTGTTTTGACCGGCATCAAATAAAATAGCATCTGAGAGAGAAGTTTTTCCGGTCCCCACATGAGATACAAGTCCAACATTCCTAATGCTAGATACATCATAATTGCTCATATAAGCCTTCCTTACTAGATATACATACCACTAACTAAAACTATCTAATTCCCTTAAAGATTAAATTATACATCAACAATATACATCAATTAAAGATAAATTTTAAAGAATTTTGATCAATTTTGTTGATTAATCCTCTGTATTTAACAGTCAAAATTACTTATAAAACAAGAAATTTAGGCAAATTATAAATGTAAATATATTGCAATCATTTCATATAGTTAAAAAGTTTAAATATAATTCGCTAATATCAAATAAAAATAGCTAAATTGAGTTTAACAATACTAAGAGCATGACAAAAAATTTTAATCAGGCATGCTTTTTATACACGAAAAACTTTTATCTGATTTTGAAGATTTTCAGCAATCTCAGCAAGTGCCTGTGAACTTGCATTGATTCCTTCAAGACTTACTGTCTGTTCTTTTGTTATATTTGAAATTTCTTTCGCATTTGTAGCAGACGTTCCTGTTATTTCAAAAATATTTTTCATTAATTTAACAACATTATCAGAATTATCGGCAAGTTTTTCTATTTGATTTGTCATTTCTGCAATCCTATCACATGTTGAATTTGCAGCATACAGGATTTCTTCAAGATTATTTCCTGTACTTTCAACTATAGTAACACCATTATTAACCTGTTCTATACTTCCATTCATCGCAATAACAGCAATTTTTGTCTTGGATTGTATTTCTTTTATCATTTTGGTTATTTTATTGGAGGCACTTCCTGATTGATCAGCAAGTATTTTAACTTCTTCAGCAACTACAGCAAAACCTTTGCCATGTTCGCCAGCTCTTGCAGCCTCAATCGCAGCATTTAAAGCTAAAAGATTTGTCTGGCTTGCAATATTTTTTATCATATCGACTATTTGATCAATTTCCGTGCTTAATTGACCCAATTCATTAATAGTATTAGAAATTTCAATAGAAGTATTCTTAATTTCATTAATCATTGCAATAGCTTCCAGAGATTGAAGTTTTCCATTACCCGCATTAAGTTTCGTCGTTTGTGATAAGTCTATGGTAAAGCCAGCAGCATCAAATATATGCGTTACAGTTTTATTGATTTCTCCAACATCTTTAATACCATCATTTATATAGCGGGCTTGCTCTTGAGAACCAGTCGTCATCTGTGTAATACTTGTATATATCTGTTCAGATCCATGTGTAGCCTGTTTTGTTATAATGTTAACTTCTTTCGAATCTGAGGTTATTTTTTCAACAGACATTGTTAACTGATTAATTAAATTAGCAAGATTACCAGATATTTTATTTAACAAGAAAGCCAGTTTACTTGTCTCATCATCTGATTTTAATGTTACCTTTTCAGTAAAATCTCCATTAGCCATTTTAGTTAAAGATTTTTCGATTATCGAAATTGTATTTGTCATCGAAAAATAAAGTGAAATAAACAAATAAAACGCTAAAACAGGCATGATTAGCGAAAGAAAAATAGCAAAAAATATTTTGCAATAAGATACATCCATTCCGGTTTGAGCAGAATTGTTTAACATCTCTAAAACCAGAAATATTGCCATTCCAATAATTATTGAGACAAAAAGAATTCCGGTTAACGCAAATTTTTTAGAATATTTAAGATTATTCATAACTGAAACACCCTAATTAAAAAATTTTCCATCAGTTATTGTTTTCCTTGCCTTCATGCTTCAATTATTTGTTACATGTATTAATGCTATTCTTTTGACTAACTATATTACACTATTGTTAAATAAAAAATCAACATAATACTTCTAAAAACAATATTTTTACAAGATTAAAAAAGAAATAAAGAGGTAATTTGCCTTTTTATCTCATTTTCACCCGTTTTACATGCTATCTTATAATTATACCGTTAGTTAAATCCACTTTAATAGGCTTATTTAACTTGATATATAAATCTTTTCCTTCTGACAGATTAATTTTTCCACCTTTAAATACATATCTTGATACTTTTACATACCAGTGTTTATAATTTTGCTTAGTGTTTATACTGCCGGGAAAGTCAGTTTTCTGTTTAACAGGCGTATTAATAGACTTTGTATCCAGAGCCATTTTTGCATTTCTTACAAAATATCTGCCGGGTTTTACCAAAACAACTGTACCGCTTATATTGCTTCCCTGTCTAATTAAAAGATATTTATCTTTTGTAACAAGATTTTTATTTACTTTTACAATAAAGACTTCTCCAATATCAGTTTTTTGACTGGTTAATGGTGTTACAAGTTCAACCGGAATAAGAGTACCGGATGGTATTGTACCATAGATATCTTCAACAGCAGCATTTTCAATGACAATACCTTCACCTGTTTTGAGTCTCATTGCTTCCGCCAGTATATCATTCGGATTAAGCTTTGCCTCCTCTCTCATGCGCAAAAGATTTACCGCAATCTCAGCTCTTGTAGCTTTTTTGTCAGGCTGAAATTTATTATAAGTCTCGGGAACATGAGCTGTCATGCCAAGTAATTCTGATTTTCCTGCTGGAACAATTACCCAGTCAGGAATTGTATCAATATCAACATAATTTTTTAGAGCTTCTTTAGCCTTAACTACACTTAGATCACCTGTTTTAAGAGCAGATATAATAATTGCTACAGCTTCAGCTTTGGATATACTATCTTCCGGCTTGAATGTTCCATCAGGAAATCCTTTTATAAGACCAAAAGCTACAGCTCTTTCAATTGTATTGTATGCCCAGTAATCAGTTTGAACATCACTGAATGTAAAAGACTCAAGGAGAGGGGAATTTTCCTGACGGAGAGCTTTTATTACCATCGTTGCAAATTCTGCTCTTGTAGCTGGATTGTCAGGTTTAAACGAGCCATCCGGATATCCTACAACCACCTGATTATCAGCCAGCTTTTGTATTTCTTTATATGCCCAGTATGATTGGCCAAGATCATTGAATGTTTTTGCAAAAGCTCCTGTTGCTGTAATATTTAGAAGTATTGTTGTAACTAAAAGTTTCGTAATTTTATTTTTCATATAGTTCTATCCTCACTCAAACCTATTAAATCCCGTAAATTTAAAGAATAATTTGCTATAATAATTGTGCTTCGCAAAATTTTATCAAAATTACAGAGAAATGTACATATAATTAGAAATTTGATTTTCTATCAAGCCATTGATGGTCTTTACCAAAATTTTCTTGAAAATGGGGGATATTTATGTAATAAAAAGTATGTGAATGAGGGCTGACAATTTAATTTATTCGGAGAGTTTTAATTTGCATAAATTTGCAAGAGCAAAAAAAGAAATAGCCGAAATTGGCAAACGTCTTTATGAAAAAGGATTTGCTCCAGGAGCATCAGGGAATATCAGTATTAAAATTGAAAATAATATTTTAATTACTCCATCAGGTTTTAATCTTGGGGAAGTTGAAGCGTCTGATATTGTAATTCTTGATCTGGACGGAAAAAAAATTAAAGGAATAAAAAACCCCTCGTCCGAAAAGCAGATGCATGCAGAAATTTATAAAAAGAGACCTGATTTAAAATCAATAATACACGCACATACACCAAAGGCAACTTCTTTTGCAGTTGCCGGTATTCCTTTAGATAAGGCTCTTTTATCTGAAGCTGTTGTTATTATCGGCTCTGTTCCAATTGCTGAATATGCAATGCCTTCTTCAGATAAATTAGCAGAAATTGTAGCAGATAATTTTACCAACCATAGTGTTGTTTTAATGGCAAATCACGGAGTAGTTACAGGAGGGCATGAATTAAAAGAAACATATTACAAGCTGGAAACACTCGAATTATATGCTGAAGTTTTCTTATGGACAAAAGTTTTAGGAAAAGTAAACGAATTGCCCAAAGAAGATATAAATGAATTGATTACTAAGTATGGTAAACCTACATAAATAATTTTGATCAATTTTAAGCGATATAATATTTTGTTGAGTAACAAAAAACTTTATGGTATACCTTGTCATGTTATTGTAAAGCTAAAGAAATAGTTTAACACTAATAATAAAGGAGAAACTTATGGCAGAAAAAAGAGTATGGTTATTTAGAGAAGGTAATGCAGAAATGAAAAACCTTCTTGGAGGAAAAGGGGCTAACCTTGCAGAAATGACAAGAGCAGGTTTACCGGTACCTCCAGGTTTAACAATTACAACCGAAACCTGTATGGAGTACATCAGTAACGGAAATACAATGCCAGCTGGGGTTATGGAAGATGTTAGAACAGCATTAAATGATGTTGAAAAAGGAACAGGAAAAATCTTTGGTGATGCAGAAAATCCATTACTGGTTTCTGTAAGATCCGGTGCAAGACTTTCCATGCCTGGAATGATGGAAACAATTCTTAACTTGGGCCTAAATGATAACACCATAACAGGAGTTATTAATCTTACACAAAACGAAAGATTTGCTTATGACAGTTACAGAAGATTTTTAACAATGTTTGGCAGTGTTGTTCAGGACATTGAAAGAATTAAATTTGAAGATATTCTTGATGAAATCAAGAAAAAAGAAGGTGTTAAAACCGATACAGAAGTTAGTGTTAATGGATTAAAAGAATCTGTTGTTCTTTATAAACAGTTAATTAAAGATGAAACAGGAAAAGAATTCCCTCAAGATCCAATGACACAACTTACACTGGCTATTGAAGCTGTATTTGGTTCTTGGAATATTCCAAGAGCAGTTGCTTACAGAAACCACTACAAAATTCCGCATGATTACGGTACCGCTGTAAACGTACAGAGCATGGTATTTGGTAATATGGGTAATGATTCAGCTACTGGCGTTTCATTTACACGTAACCCAAGTACAGGTGAAAACGTATTCTACGGTGAATACTTAACAAATGCTCAGGGTGAAGATGTTGTTGCAGGTATCAGGACTCCTCAGCCTATTTCCAAGTTATCTGAAGAAATGCCTGCGATTTATGATGAATATGTAACTATAGCTAAAAAATTAGAAAAACATTATCAAGATATTCAAGATATGGAATTTACCATTGAAAAAGGTAAATTATACGTTCTTCAAACAAGAGCAGGAAAAAGAACAGCTAAAGCTGCTGTTAAAATTGCTGTTGATATGGTGCAAGAAGGTAGTATCAACAAAGAAAGAGCTCTACAGTTAGTTGATCCAGGTCAATTATATCAATTATTATTACCTAGCTTTGATTTAAAAGATCAGGAAGTTGCTAAAAAAGAAGGCAGACTTATTGGTACCGGTTTAAATGCTTCTCCGGGCGCTGCTACAGGTCTTATCGTATTTGATCCTGGTGAAGCAGAAGAACGTGCTCATAATGGTGAAAAAATTATTCTTACCAGAATAGAAACCTGCCCTGATGATATTCATGGTATGATTCCTGCACAGGGCGTTCTTACTTCAAGAGGCGGTATGACTAGTCACGCTGCTGTTGTTGCAAGAGGTATGGGTAAACCATGCGTAGCCGGTGCAGAAACACTTAGAATTGATTTAAAGAACGAAACCTTAACCGCACCTGATGGCAAAGTATACAAAAAAGGTGATGTTATTTCTATTAATGGCGGTACCGGTGAAATTTTTGCAGGATCAATTAATACAGTTCCTCCTGAATTAAGCGGTGAACTTGAAACAATTCTTACCTGGGCAGATGAAGTCAAGAGATTAGTTGTTAGAGCTAATGCTGATACACCTGAAGATGCTGAAAAAGCTATTGAACTTGGCGCTAAAGGTATAGGTCTTTGCAGAACAGAACATATGTTCATGGCTCAGGATCGTTTACCTGTAGTTCAACAGATGATCATTGCAGGAACTGCAGAAGCAAGAAAAGTTGCTCTTTCAAAATTACTTCCAATGCAATACCAGGATTTCAAAGGTATATTTAAAGCAATGGGAGTGCTTCCTGTAACCATTCGTCTTTTAGATCCTCCTCTTCATGAATTTTTACCAAGTCATGATGATCTTCTCGTAGAAGTTACTGAACTCAGAGTAAGAGGAAACAATCCTCAGCTTCTTAAAGAAAAAGAAGAACTTCTTTGTAAAGTTGCTGAACTTAGAGAAGCAAATCCTATGATGGGATTAAGAGGATGCAGATTAGGTTTAACATTCCCTGAAATAAATGAAATGCAAGTTAGAGCTATTTTTGAAGCAGCTTGTGATCTTAAGAAAGAAGGTCTTGACGTTAAACCTGAAGTAATGATTCCTCTTATCGGCCATGTTAATGAGCTTAAAACTGTACAGGCACAGCTTGAAGCAGTTGCTCAACAGGTTATGGATGAAAAAGGTATTCAAGTTGATTATATGTTTGGCACCATGATTGAAATCCCAAGAGCAGCTTTAACTGCTGACGCAGTTGCTGAATATGCTCAATTCTTCAGCTTTGGTACCAATGACCTTACACAAATGACTTTTGGCTACAGCCGTGATGACGCTGAAGCTAAATTCTTAAATACATATGTAGAGAAGAGAATACTCATGGAAAATCCGTTTGAAACTCTGGATCAAGAAGGTGTTGGCCAATTAATGAAGATTGCTATTGAAAAAGGTAAATCTGCAAGAGAAAACATCAAGCTTGGTATCTGCGGTGAACACGGTGGAGATCCAAAGAGTGTTAAGTTCTGTCACAGAATTGGTCTTAACTATGTAAGC
>Ga0209340_1001032_pt1 | contig 23006 bp, 19 predicted proteins | sample EPASupsiteSAE323_FD_187266 | JGI IMG/M metagenome (GOLD analysis project Ga0209340, IMG submission 187266) | Bioremediated contaminated groundwater from EPA Superfund site, New Mexico - Sample SAE3-23 (SPAdes) (version 2) | ecosystem: Environmental > Aquatic > Deep subsurface > Groundwater >... | reverse complement strand
CAGCTTTTGTCAGCGGGAATGATAGCATTGAGCCACGGTCTTAATGATGCTCAAAAAACAATGGGAATAATAACTCTTTCATTGCTAAGCTTTGGAATGATTCATTCGTTTAAAGTTCCTATCTGGGTTATTTTAATATGTGCTATCACAATGTCCTGCGGGGTAATGTCCGGTGGATGGAAGATTATCAGAACAATGGGAAGTAAAGTTATTAAGCTGAAGCCTATACACGGGTTTGCGGCAGAAAGTTCCGCTGCAAGTATTATTATTATAGCGTCTTATTTAGGAATTCCTCTTAGTACTACACAGGTTATCTCTACAGCTATTATGGGAGTAGGTTGTACACAGCGATTATCTGCTGTTAAATGGGGTGTCGTTGGTAATATTGTGATGGCATGGATATTTACAATTCCAATATGTATAATGTTGTCAGGTATAATTTACTCGTTAATAAATTTTATTAAATAACAACAAATAGAAATAATAGGTATGAAAAGAATAAAGTTATTGCCGGATAATCTGATAAATCAGATAGCGGCTGGTGAGGTTATAGAAAGACCGGCATCTGTTGTAAAAGAGCTTCTGGAAAATTCAATAGACGCCGGAGCTAGTAGAATTGAAGTAGAAATCAGTAATGAATGCAGGAATATCAGGGTTGCGGATAACGGATACGGTATCCATAAAGATGATGTTGTGCTTGCATTTTCCCGGCATGCTACAAGCAAGCTCCAAAAAGAGAAAGACCTCTGGTCTATATCAACACTCGGATTCAGGGGAGAAGCACTGGCAAGTATTATTTCTGTTGCAAAAGTAAGCTGTTTAACACGGACTAAAGATTCTTCTGTCGGGGTAAAGGTGGAATGCAAAAATTCAGAAGTAAATTTTTTTGAGGCAGGCTGTGCAATCGGAACAATTATGGAAGTAAAAGATCTTTTTTATAATATTCCTGCCAGAATGAAGTTCCTGAGAAAAGCTCAAACTGAACTTGCAAGCATAATTGAAGTGGTGCAGAGTATAGCTATTTCTTATCCTGGTATTTCAATACATCTTGTTCACAAAGGTCGTACTTCATTAAAATCAACTGGTAGCGGAGATCTTGCTACTGCTGTCAGTGAAATTTACTCGAAAGAGTTGATCAGCGAGCTCACTGAAATTAACATGGAAGATTCCGAAGCCGGACTAAAAACTAAAGGTTATGCCAGCAATCCTGATTTTACAAGATCAAACAAAAAGGCTGTTTATCTTTTTGTCAACGGCAGAACCGTTAAATGTCCAGTTATATCTAAAGCAATAGATAATGCTTACAAAGACCTTATTCCTTCAGGACGATATCCTTTTGTAGTACTTGATTTAAGTTTACCTTCTTCATCTGTTGACGTTAATGTCCACCCTTCAAAAAGAGAAGTCAGGTATATAAATACCAATCAAATATTTAATTTTGTTTATACTTCAATCAGATCAGCTCTTGAAGCAGGCTTATTCAATAAAAAAGAATTTATTTCTGAAAAAAATACTGATGTATCCACCTGTAATATTCAATTTAAAAAGGAATATTCTTCTTCCCCAAGGTCTTATACACCTGCTTTTACTGCTCCTGCAAAAGTTGATTTTGCAAATTTTAAGGAAAAGTCCGAAAAAAGCATGGATTTTTACAGCAGTCAGGAAAAACTTGATTTATCAGCAGCAGAAAGTGAACTTACAGAGAAGCCCAAAATTATTGGACAATACCTGAATACATACATACTTATAGAAACACCGGAAGGTTTGCAGGTTATAGATCAGCACATTGCGCATGAAAGAACTATATATGAGAAATTAAAAGAATCCAAAACTGTTGCCTCTCAGCTTTTATTAACTTCAGGTGTAATTGAGCTGGAACCTTCTCAAACAGCATTGTTTGAAGAAAATGCCGAAATCCTTTCCAAATACGGCTATGAATTTGAAAAATCAGGAGATAGCGGAATAGTTTTAAAACAGGTTCCGCAGATGCTCTTAAATTCTTCTCCTGAAAAAATAGTGAATGAAATTTTAGAAGCTTTAGAAGGTTCATTAGAAAATATTGAGAATAAACTTTTAATAACTACATCATGTCATGCCGCTGTGAAGGCAGGAGAGAAACTTTCTGTATGGCAGATGGAGGATTTGATCCTTGAATGGCAAAAGTCTAAAAATAACCTCACCTGTCCGCATGGCAGAAAAATTTGTCATATTTTATCAAGCAAAGAAATTGCCTCTTTCTTTGGCAGAGTTGATAAAAATTAACAAAAAAAGCAGCTATGCTGCTTTTTTTGTTAATTTACAAGCTAAATTATTTATTTAACTCATAGTTTACTTGAACTAGACATCACCATAAATTTCATTATGCGGTTTTTCATCCCATGGCTCAAAATTGCGCGATTTTTCATCCCATGGCTGTTCAATATTTGAATCACCATAAGATTTTCTAATTAAATCAGCTAAAGAACCTTCCGGCGGGTTAAATCTGGTTTCAGATTTAAAGATACTATTTGGAACAGTTACAATAATTACAGGATTTGATTGCTTATTGTCCTCAAAATCATAAGTTGCAGGCGTGTTACTTTTTACTGCAACTGCTGCACATCCACCACTTGTTTCGTCTGACATATCTAACCTCCTTACCATTTGCTATTACCCAATCCAGTTATTTGCCTTTTGGCATTAAAACTGTTGAATATAGTACATATGTTGTAACTGTATTCATATTTAATAGATATCAAAATAAAAATTCTATTGAGATCACTTCTTGCCCACAATCTGACCAATATTTTCCACGTTAATTAATAAATATATAAGCATATTATCTTATATATTTATTAACGTTTTTTTTCTTCAGAAAGTGCGTGTTTTTATAATAATATGAAATTTTATTAAGTTTTGTTTGCAGAAAATTAATAAAAATCCAAAAACAAACAATTTTTATCAACTGATTTTGTTTACTAAAATATAAGAAATAAATTAACTTAAGGGACTTTTTTAAATAACTATTTACAAAACAATCGCAACAGTTAATCAGGATCATCAATTTTTTTAAGCTGGCTTATTGCATCATCTAGATTTCTTAAAGTAAATCCAATCTCATACGGACAGGATTTTTCCTTTTCAATCAATTCTGCCTCTGCTTCAATAAGAAGCTCTCTTGCTTTTTCCAATTTTTCAAGTGGAGTCATTATCTAATCTCCCGTTAATTTATTTTTTATTTCTTATTTGTGAACGAATTGCGAAAATCTTTTTTCGCCGCCAGAATGAGTTTTTCTTCATTCCCGCTTCGTAAACTAAATTGTATTGAGCTGATAAATGCATTATCCTTACAATCGGCAGTTATAAATGCCGCATTTATATTATTTTTTAATTTATCAAGATAAGTTCTTTCAGGAAATTTTCTTGCTTGAGGAGCAATTTTATTAATTTGTTGAATATCAATAAAAGCAGTGATTCCTGAATTATAAATAGCATGTTTCCTAAATCCTCTAAATAAATTGTTATTTGAGAAAGATTTTTTCGTTTTTATTGTATCTATGATTGATTCAACAGCAAGTTTATCTCCTATTGCATATAAATTTTTACCGATATTTCCATAACATAAAATAGCAGGTAATTTGGGAGATGCTACTGTATTTAACTCCAAATTTTTGTAAGAAATTTTAGAAATTTCCGCAGAAGGGATCTGAATCTGAAGTAATTTAACAAATTTTGAAATTACCAGCCCCGTTTTTGGAGTGGAAGACAATATAATTACATGTTCTGGTTTGGAATTACCTGAATCTATAGTTGCAAATATTGAATTTTTGCTAAAAACTTCCATTATATCATTATCAAAATCAAGCATGGTAGTCATTTTAACAAACTGTTTAAGCTGTTCAAACTCAGAGGCATCTTTTATACCTGATAATTCAAGATAAAGATTTATATAATTTTTCAAACCATTTGCAGTAAGAAAAGAAATAGTATTTTGAGGCAAAAAATCAGTAACTAAATTTTGTTTATCACTATCAAAAACAGCCTGAAAAGCTTTTTCCACTTTTTCTTCTTCTATTATTAATTCTTTATAGGGAGTATAAGAATTAAAATAAAACATATTCCTGTCAACCATCATTGATATTGCAGTTGCAGACATTGATCCGTTAAAGAATCCACTGATAACAGAAAACTTATCGTTAGTAATATCATTTAACAACTCATTATTAGAAGAAGAATTTGTTAATAAAATTGTTCCTAACCTGTTTTTATCAACATAAGCAAGAGCTCTTCTAACATCTCTTCTATCATAAAGACTTGCTGAATCCTGTAAAATATAATTTTTAAGAATAAAAACAAGGGTTTCATAACTATCTGCCACAAATAATCTTTCTCTATTGATCAGATAAGCTATTTTTTTATTTTTAGCAGTAATAATTCTGAATCCTTCATACGTTTTACCGGTCAATTTTTCATTTTTACCAAGTAAAAGTCTAAAAAGAGGCATAATTTTACTTTCCCGTTTTATAGGAAAAATAATAAGGCTCCTATCAGTACCCTTGCTGTTCCAAAAGCCATAACTAAAATTGTCACCCAACACTTGATTTATTAATTTATCAATTTTTTTGCGCTTTTTAATTTTATAATCTGCATTAAATATTTTGCTTAAAAGTCCGGGTAAACTTTTAACACTTAATGCAGTATATTCGTTTATTTCCTGAATATTTTTATCATTAAGTTCAACATCAATATAAGCAGCTGTTGACTGAGGATAATAATCAGCATAATCTGCAGTAATTCCTCCAATTTCTTTTTTACCAAGAAATATTACTATTAACCCGGCTATAAATAAAATTATTATTGCAGTAATAATAAGATTTTTATTAGGATCACCATATTTTTCAATTTTTTCCAGCAAGCTGTTATTATAACAATTTTTAAAAATCTGATTTTGTTTCTCTGTCATTAACAATCCCTTAATTTTGATATTTTATTCCTGATTTAAAAAACATGTAAGTATATTATAATGAAAATCTCCTGATCATCAAGAATTTTCTTGATTTCGCCAATATTGTAGCTGATATCGGGATATACTTGCATATATCCCGAAAATTATAATTTTTAGAAGGATTGTAAACTAAATTACAACTTGGAAACATTGTCTGTGACTATTGAAAATGAAGAGAAAACAGCTATTTTAGAAATTTTTACAACCAAAAAATAATTTACAATTTGTTTAATACACAAATCTCTGTTAGTATGCTGATAATTGATCACGTAAATGTTTATTGTTTTAGCCACGCCCTTTGGTGTGACCTTATTGGAGGTGATTTTTTATTTTTTAGAAAAAGACATTGCATAAGCTTGTTCAAATATAACAGCATTTAATTACAATGTCGTAATAAAGAGAATAAAAAGTCGTCTAATAGTTTGGTTTCATAGAGGGAAGTGAATTTAATGGAGTTTTCTTATAGAATTATCGGTAATTTTTGTATTTTTGACCTGCCTAAAGACATATTTTTAAAGAATAATGTAATAAAATTAAAAAACACTATAAATGAGATTATTGATCAGGGCCATTCCAATATACTTTTAAATCTCTCAAATATACCCAGAATAGATGGTACGGGACTCGGAGCCCTTTTAAATATTCAAAAGTTCGCTCTATATAACGAAATAAATATCAGACTATATGGACTACAGCCTTATGTAGCACAAATGATGTTCCAAACCCGATTAAACAAGGTTTTTGACATATGCATGCCGGAAGAAGAATTTTGCGAAGAAGCTTTGTCTGATACACTGATAGTTGGCTAATTTCAAGAAGCTGTCTTGTTAAAGTTGAATCGCCTTGCCAAGCAAGCCGCTTGCAACTTTAACCGCAGTCCAAAAATCGAGCCTGTAATTATATCATAATTTGATTTTTACATTTTTAGCCAGACAGGCTCTAACAGAAATTAATCGTTCTCTTTGTCTGAAATTATTATAACTTCAGGTTTTGAGTTAAATGAATCGACAAAGTGATTATAACGTTCCATTCTTAATTTTAACCAGCTTACCATTGTATTGGAACCAAAAACCTCTACCACTCTTGTTCTAACAAAGTTCTTGTATGATTTATTGTAAGTTTCTTCAACGTAGGTATTACATCTGCAGTTTAATTCTTCTACAAGATCATACAAAGTCTTTAGCCATGCTGCCTCTACTACATTTTCATCCACTTTAAATTCAAGTATCATAATCTCACTCAGCCTCTATTGTTATTGGAAATATTTAACCGTTGTCTGAATTTTTTTGTGACCAAGTATTTTGCTAACCACATCAATATTGAAGCCTTTTTTAATAAGCTCCCGTGCATAACAATCCCTGAGCTGTTGCAGCGTAATACTTATACCTGATTTCTGGCAGCATTTTCTCCAGAAGCGGTTAACTGCCTGATAGCTCAAAGATTTTGACTCTGCGTCACCTCCTTTAAAAATAAGACCGCTACTCATTCTTATTTCATTTTTATATAATTCAAGCAAATTGACTGAATCAGATGAAAAGAGGGTTACTCTGCGTTTTGGAGTGGAATTAATTAATACTGTCAGGGTTTCAGACTCAATGTCTTCAAAATTCAAATGTAAGGCTTCTGAGACTTTGAGGCCTGCTTCTTTCATTAATGTAAATAAAAGCCTGTATTTAAGATTATTGATATTAACATTATTTTGTTTATCAAAAATTTCTATAGAACAAATTACTTTTTCTATGGAATTTTTTTCTACTTTTTTCGGTGTATGTGTAATTACCGGTTTTTCACAGTCAATTTTAAGAATAGGATTATTTGGTATGTAATCCTTCCTGTAGCACCAGTTCAGAAAAGATGTAAGACTGCTTACATGTCTTGCCTTTGTAGTGGGTGATTTTGAACTCAGCCCGTCAAGATGACTGCGTAAAGTTTCAACCGTCAAATTTTCAATGCCGCTTGAACAATTATCAAGGAAATGAACCAGATCGCTTCTATAATTAACGATAGTATGGCGGGATTTCTTGGCATTTGCCATCTCGCTCAAGAAGTTATCTAAAATTTTTTTTATTTTTTCTTTACTCATAATCTCTTTCTATGTTTCTATAAAAAACATTATTTTTATAATAACAATACTGGTAAGATATTTTATCCTGTGTATTAATGAATTTTAAAGTATTATAATTATTATTATAACAAACATTATATAAAATTTAAAGATGGAGTATATACTTTCATGCAGATTTGAATCATGAATTGATAATTCAAGAAAAAGCAGCAGGCAGGACATTAATGACAACAATTACGAAAAAACTTACAGTTTATTTCATGAATAATTAGCAGAAAATCTCTATTTGGCATGCTTCATTATAAATTTTTAAAACAATTTCCTGTCACTGCGAAGCAGAAAGTATGCTTTTATTCAATAATTTATCTAACGAAGCAGTCTTCCTATAGACTATATAGTCATCTGGAAAATCACTTCGGTTGTATAATTATTTTAATATCCATAGCTGACTCGTGATGACATATTGTACTTCAGGAAGGATTTAATATGACAGTAAGTTCGTGCGTAGTACCTCGTGATGACATAAGGAGTAAGCCTAAATGAATATAGAACAAATATTAAATGAATTAAAAAATTTTTCTGATAAAAAATTAGCGGATCATCACGCAAAATTCTTTAAAACAGGAAAAGGCGAGTATGCTGAAGGTGATTTATTTTATGGTATAAAAGTGCCTGAAGTCAGGAAAATTTCAAACAAATATTTTAAAAATATTGATTTAAACGAAATAGATATACTAATAAAAAATCCTTTCCACGAAGCAAGATTAACTGCAATTCTTATGTTGGTTCTAAAATATCCAAAATCCTCGTTTGAAGAAAAAGAAAAAATTTATAATTTATATTTGAACAACGTTAATTACATAAATAATTGGGATCTGGTTGATATATCTGCTCAATATGTAGTTGGACCGTTTTTATTTAAAAATAATCCTCAAAAATTATTGGAATTAGCAGAATCTGATCATTTATGGAGTCAAAGAATTTCGATTTTAGCAACATTTTATTTTATCAGACAGGGTGAATATTCACAAACTATTGAACTTGCAAAACTTTTCCTGAACCATAACCACGATTTAATGCACAAAGCAACAGGATGGATGTTAAGAGAAGTCGGAAAAAGAGATATTAACGTCCTCTATTCTTTTTTAGACAAGTTTCACAAAGTTATGCCAAGAACAATGTTAAGATATTCTATAGAAAAGATCCCTAAGGAAAAACGAAGCATTTATATGAAAAAATAACAATATTATAGTGGAATAATGTCTATGAAAGTAATTAACACATCAAACCAAAAAGCAGTTGCAAATAATGTTAAAGTTGCAAATAGCATTATCTCAAGGTTCATAGGTCTGCTTAACAGGTCACATCTTGAAGAAAACGAGGGACTGCTGATTATTCCATGCAACAGCATTCACTCATTTTTCATGAGATTTAATTTTGATGCTGCATTCCTAGATAAATCTAATAAAGTAAGGTTTTTAATAAAAAATATGAGTTCCTGCAAAGTTTCTCCTGTTGTTTTTACTGCTCACAGCGTACTTGAACTGCCTTCAGGAACAATTGAACGTGCTCAAATAAATATTGACGATACTCTGGAATTTTGCGAATAAACCTTTAGGTTCAAATTTGCTATAATTTTAATTAGTATACCTTGTTATTGCGAGGAGGTCGAAGACCGACGCGGCAATCTCAATATTGTTGAAAATGAATCAATTTCCCCTGCCTTTGGGATCACTACGGGCTAAAGCTCTCGTGATGACTATTTTGGATTTATATCTGCGTGATTTATCAATGAAAACAAAAATCTCAATAAAAGAAGCTCTTTCACTTTTGCCTGATTATCCGGGTTGTTACCTCATGTATGATAATGAAGACCAGATAATATACATAGGCAAGGCTAAAAATCTTAAAAAAAGAGTCAAAAGTTACTTTACGGGCAAACATGACTCTCCCAAGCTTGCAGTAATGGTGCCTCAAATTGTAAGGTTTGAATTTATCATTACAGACTCTGAAATTGAAGCTCTTATTCTCGAATCTCACCTTATTAAAAAACATAAACCTAAATACAATGTTCTTCTTAAAGATGACAAGCGTTTCCCGTGGTTTACAGTCACAGAAGAAGAATATCCAAGAATTATAATAACAAGAAAAGTTGATCAGAAGACAGTTAAAGGCAGGTATTTTGGCCCTTATACCGATGCAAGGGCGATGTATTCAACTCTTGAACTTATAAAAAAACTGTTCCCTCTTAAACAATGCCGTATTCCACGTTTTAAAGATCGTCCATGTATGTACCATCAAATTGGCAAGTGTCCCGGTACATGCCAGAGACTTATCAGTCCTGAAGAATATAAAAATACTGTCAGACAGGTTGAATTGTTTCTTTCCGGAAAGCAAACAGAACTTCTAGAAGAACTAAAAAAACATATGGAAATGTATTCAGAAAAGCAGGATTATGAAAAAGCCGCAAGATACAGGGATAGTTATTTTGATGTACTTAAAGTTGTCGGCAAACAAAAAGTTGTATCGGACAATACGAGCCTTAATCAGGATATAATCGGATATGACAGTGATAATCTAATGATCAGCATTGTGGTATTAAAAGTCAGAGATGGCAGATTAATAGATAAATATGATTTTGAAATGACTTTAAACCAGTTACACTCAAAATCAGAAGCTATTGTCGCATTTATTCAGGAATATTATCAGATGATAAATGATAATGAAATTCCCAAAGAAATATTAATTTCAGATGAAATTGAAGAGGGTAATAAAAATTTAATCATAGAGTGGCTGAGCAGCAGAAAAAAAAGTAAAGTAAGTATTGTAACACCCAAACTGCAAACAAAATTTGAACTTATTGAGATGGCTTCAAAAAACGCAACTGCTCATCTTGAAAATATAAAACTTAAAAAAATGACTGAACTTCAAAGTGACTGGAATGAAGTAGGAAGCTACATTCAGGAAAAACTGCACCTGCCTGAATTCCCTCACAGGATGGAATGTTTTGATATTTCTCATACTCAGGGCACAAATACTGTTGCCAGTATGGTTGTTTTTGTTAACGGCAAACCATGCAAATCAGAATATAGAAGGTTTAAAATAAGATCAACAGCGGAAGGCAAGCCTGACGATTTTGCTTCAATGAAGGAAGTAATAAAAAGACGCTATGTAAAAGTTTTAAAGGAAAATCTTGAATTTCCTAACCTGATAGTAGTTGATGGAGGAAAGGGCCAGTTAAGCGCATCAATGGAAACTCTGGATGAACTTGGACTGATTCATCAGCCAATTGTTTCTCTCGCCAAAAAATTTGAGGAAATTTTTATTCCTGAAAAAACTGCCCCTGTGATTTTCCCGGCAAACTCTCAGGCTTTGTTCGTATTTCAAAAGATCAGGGATGAAGCTCACAGGTTTGCAATAAGCTATCACAGAAAATTAAGAGAAAATCAGGCCATAAAATCTATTCTTGATGAAATTCCGGGCTTAAGTCTGAATAAAAAGAGACTTCTTCTTGAACATTTTGGAGATGTAAAAGGTATAATGGATACGAATGAATCAGAAATAGCAAGAGTTATAGGTAAAACATATTCACGAAAAGTATATAAATATTTTCACAATTTAATCAAGAAGTAATAAAAAATTCTTAAATAATAATGCCGGATAACTGGCAGAATGTGCTTAAATTAGTAAATTCTTTTTCGATTTGAATTATCATATGCTCATTTTCTATTTTTTGGGCAATATTCAATGATTCCATGAAATATTCATGGGCAAGCTTTACGTTTTCCTGTTTATCCTCACCAGATATTGCAGCAATTTCCTGGAAAATTTTGCCGTATGTTAAAAACAGTTTTGATTCAAGCAAGTATGAATTATGGCTTTTTGCAGCCATAAGTGCCTGTTCAACGTGCATTCTTGCTGCTTCAAAATCTCCTTTAATAATATGAATCTCCCCTAATTGCCGTTTTAACAGCATTGTCAGGAAATAATTATTTATTTCGGCTTTTTGCGCTACCTCTAAAGCTTTTTCTATAATATTTTGAGCTTTTTCAATATTAGTTTCCGCAATTTCAATTTCTGCATAAAGACACCATCCAAGCAAAGCTCCCGTTGCCAGCTTTTTCTCTGAACAATAAGATATGCTATCATTATAAATTACCTTAGCTTTTTCAAAATTTTGACTTTCTTTATAAATTTTGCCTTCTAGTAATTTTGTTATTGCCAGAATATTATAATCCCTGCATCCTTCAGCAACAGTCATAACCCTGCCGATAATATTTTTTGCCTCTTCAAAATTACCATTTAAAATATTTGACAGAAGATTTATGAAACCCCAGTATAATTTTATACTGCTATTATCAGGCATTTGAAAAACTAATTGTTTTAAATATTCCAATATTGCATTTATAGAGTTAATTTCTCCCTGCAAAGTCTTATATAAGGCTTCTATAAGCTTTGCATGAATTTCAATTTCCGTCAGACCAAGTTCACTTGCTTTAAGCATAAGAGCATCAGCAATATTCATAGCTTCTTTATTCCCCTGAATAGCATATGCCCTTGCCAGAATAAGCTCCGTTTCCATCTCTGTATAATTTATTTCTTCAAGACTTAAACCTGAAATAGTTTTATTCTTTGAAACAGCCATTTTTAATGTCGGTAAAATATCATTTTTAGCAAGATGTATAGTTTCTTCTATTTTTCCCGAATTGCATACAGCTTCCAATTTACAGTAATTTAACAGAGCATATTCAATAGGATTATTCTCTTTGCTGATTTTGGATAATGCCCTGTTAACACATTCAATAACACCTGAATAGTTACCTGTTAATTCGCTGCTTCTTGCAAGATAGCCGGTTAATTCAATGATTTTTACAGTTTCATTCCTGCTTTCTCTTTCAAGTATTGCATTAGATAAATAATGTATTGCTCCTTCGGGATTTATTTCATAACTTATCTTGCCTACTTCTTCATAAATATCGATTCTAATACTTTCTTTGTTAGGAATATTCATTAAATCGAGCAATGAAAGTAGTCTATGCTGTGCTGTAATATAAGATTTAATGTCACCAAGTAATAAAGCTTCCTTTGCTGCCGAATTCCAGTATTTTACCGCGTCATTAGATTGGTTTGACAGTTCAGCATGTGCTGCAAGTATTGCGCTACTGACTTTTGTAAAATTGTTTAATGTACGCAGAACAACTGTATGATAATTTAGCTTTTCTTCTTCCGTAAATCCTTCGTTATAGATAAGGTTATAGACTATTCTGTTTTTGAACATCAAGCTGTATTGATCACTTTGAACAAAAAGCCCACTTGATTCAAGTATATGTATTGAGTTAGTAAACTGCTGATCATCTATTTCCACCGTTGTTTGAAGCAGAGCCGGCATAAATCTTTGTCCAAACATACAAGCACCAAGAAGTACTTTTGTAACATCAGTTGAAGTTTTATTTAACTGCGTTAGCCTGATTTTGAGAATATCTTCCACATTGTTCGGTAAATTCAAATTTGCTGCTTCAGGATTGAATTTTAAAATATTATTATCGTTATATATAGCTCCTGCATCAAATAACAACCATAATGCCTGTTCTATATATACCGGCATTCCTTTTGAATTAACATAAATTTTATCTTTCAGTTTCGTCGGAAGTAAATCCTGACCGTTTAATATACCCTGAATTACTTTATCTGCTTCTTCTCTTGATAAGGGTTTTAAATTTATATCAAAAATTCTATTACCTGTATTTTGAGTACCAAAACTTTTATTTAAGTCAATTTCCGGCTTGTGAGTAGCGATTATTTGGAATTTTTCATCTAAGAATCCTTTATCAATAAGATATTTAACACATTCAAGCGATGAAGAATCAATAAATTCAAAATCTTCTATCACTAATGCTATATTATTTTCAGCTTTTAATGTAGCAAACAGGGTTCTTATACATTCAAAAACTCTCTTTTGATTACTAAGTATATCTAAATTATTTTGGGGATTTTCCAAAAGCAGCAAATCAAAAAGGGTTTCCTCCATTTGCCTGTTTTTAATCTTTAATTCTGTTGAGAGAATTTGAAGAATAATTTTTTTGGTTTCTTCTATATTTGCTATAAAAGGAGGAAGCCTGAAAAGATTTTTAAGTAAATCCTGAAAATAAGCAAAAGGAATAATTTCATTTATAGGCTGACATTGCCCCATCAGAAAATTAATATTTTTTCCCGATAATAACTGTTTTGCTGTTGAAATGACTGTAGTTTTTCCAGCCCCGTCAGGAGCACAAATACCTATAATTAAACCCTCTTTTGTTTCAGTCAGCGCCTTTATTAAAAAGCCGATAATATTATCCTGACCGGCTTCTCTTTTTCCGGAAAAAGCTTCTTCTTTTTCGATTTCCTGAATCTCAACCGGTTCAGAAATAACTTCTTCTTCGGGAAATTCAGCATACGGTTCTTCTATTATAATTTCTGAACTTGTTCCAATTGGATCCAGAAGTTTATAAACAGTTGTAGGTTTATCATCAACAGGTATAGAACTCATTATTTCAAAGTCAAATTTATCTAAAGTCAGATTATAAACCTTTGCACTTACAACCACATCATATGCATTTGCTGCTGACCTTTCAGACTGGGAATAATAACCGCTAGTTTGACTATTAACAATTGAAATACCAATCTTTGGCTTTAATGTTACCTTCAAAGTATTTTGAATTTTAAAATTCAAATCATTTATTTCTTTAAGAATATTTCGAGCCACAACTATTGAATATAATGCTGAATTCTTGGTGCTATTTTGATACATAAAGTTAATTACAGCCGTTTGCTCTGAAAAAACAACTGATTCTTCATTAAATTTTTTTGCATTCGACTCTATAATACGGAAAAAGAAATTTCTAAGTTTCAATATAAGCTCAGGATTTTTTATTCTTGCTTTTACAGCTGATAAATTAATAAATTCTATAGATAGAACTGCATACTCCTCTAATTTGGGAGGCCTTACCTCAGATGCTTTTTCTATTAATTCTTCTGAACTTAATTCCTGACTAATTTTTTCCTGTAAAATTTGTTCAGGTTTACGTTTTTCTTTTAAGTCAGCTTTGCATTTTAAACATTTGGTCCTGTCGGCAGGATTAAGGGCTTTGCAATTCTGGCATTCAACAAGCAATTGCTTGCCGCATTTTCTACAAGTCATTGCATTTGGATAATTCGGAGCATTACATTCAGGACAAAATGTAATTAATTTAAGTTTGCAATTATGACATCTTTCCTGCCCAACAGGATTAAGACTCTTACATTTTGGGCAGGATATTTTAAGCTTTAGTCCGCATTTTGTGCAAACTTTGCTATCTTCTGTATTTTCTCCTCGGCAGCGAGGACATTGCATCTATTTACCTTCTTTCTCGAGAATACAGCATCATAATAATTTTAAAACATATGTTTCCACCCTAAATTATAGAGTTCGAAAGCAAATCACCAACCATCCTTTTATATGATTTTGTAGTTTTACATCACTTTTGAATTATTAAAATTTAAATAATTTTAACGATTTTTTAAGATGTTTATTCCAATATTTTCAAAGCCACGAAATATTTCTAAAGCTCTTGAATCAAGAGTCGGATTTGTTTTTAAAAAATCATCCATAAAAAAGAATCTGACTTTGAATTTATAATCACGCATTATCTGAACACAGGTTTTTTCTATCCGCCTTTTAAAATTCGCTCTTATATCGTTAGGATATATAGAAAAATTTGTATTTCCACACCGCATATAAATTCTGGTATTTAATATATTAACTTTATTGTTATTATTTGAATTATTAAATGTTATAAGTCTTTGTTCTGCTGTTTCTTTTAATTTATGCAGTTCAAATTTATCTTCGTGGTTCCAGACAAGTTTTAATCCAAAATCTGCATCCGGATTAGTTTTATCTGTAACCGGATTACCTTTTTTATCCAACCCTAGCTTAATTGACCGACCTGGCTGAATATCCAGAATATCCTGTTTAAATCTTTCTTCTGAAGGTAAAAGACCGGATTTATTTCCATACAAATGATCAAAGTTTGTATCCAAATATTGTCTTTCATTTGTTCTGCGGTTAGCTACATCTTCAATTTGAACGGTATTTCCTTTTTTTCTAGTATTCCATATATGCCCACGAAACATCGAATTATAAGGTTCACCAGAATCCATAAGAAACCCTGTTTGGCATCCAACAGGAATACCCTGAGTTTCCATTAATAATTTAAATAAAAAAGCGCAGTGACGACAAACTCCAATACCTGATTTAATAATTTCTCCGAGATATGCCTCTTCTCCTGCAAACATCTCTAATCTATTTATACACTCTTCCTGAGATAACTCAGAATAAGAATTAATAAAACTTTTTGTATTATCAATCAGGTATGTTCGCCAATCCAGCTTTTGCATTTTTCCTTCCTGAATGGCAAATTCATCCTGCCAGCTTAATGGTCTTTTACTTATACGTTCAAATTCTTCTCGCCATTCAGGAATTTGACTTTGATATTCCTGAAATATCTCCTGCAAATTTTTATCTTTCTTGCGATCAATAACAGTAATCTGATTTAATTTAGGATCATGTAATATACGCCCTCTTGAATCTATTGTATATTTTAAAACAGGATCTATGTATTCTCCTATTTTAAAGCCATCAGGCACTTTTTTATGTGCAGGAAAATAATTGCTTTTAGTAAAATCTCTTGATTCACAATTAACAGTTTTTTTCTTTGCCTGAAAGGAAATTAATTGCCCATTAACTGAATTTGAAGAATGAGATAAATAATTTATTATTTTTGTTTCCGGTAAACTTTCGCTTTCAGATACAATCGTTGGTTTTGATACTTTATTTTGTACCTTATTATCTACAAATCTAATATCAGAAGAGATAAACATCCAATTTTTCCACAATCAAATTTACTTACTATTCATAAAAAACAGTAAGCAAACTAAAATTGCTATTATCTTTTTAAACTTAAACTTTTTTATCAAAGTCAATGCAACAATTTTGAAAAATTAATTAATATTTTTGGAGCTTCTGAATCCAATTTTTTACTTAAAATTATAAGTTGTTTTAATTCAGTATCTAACGGATTGATTTTAAATTTACGTTCAATCTGATCTATTATTTTCATAACTCGTCTGGCTAAATTTGCTCTTATAGTACTTGCTTTTATTGTGTATCTAGTATCTGTATCATATATACTGAGGCCGCTATGCAACTTTTTAGAATAGTTTAAAATAAATCTTTTTCCTGTTATGTTTTTTAATTTATTTAACTCAAATTTATCTTCTTTAGTCCAACTAAATTCATAAAAAAACTCCGCTTTTGGATTCATTTTATCTGTAACAAGGTTACCTTTTTTATCCAGTCCTATTCTAATTGCCTGACCTGGTTGCATATCAAGAATATCCTGTTCAAATTTTTCTTCTAAAAATAAAGGTCTGCTCTTATTAGTATATAAAGGATCATACTCTAAACTTAAATATCGGCTTTCGTCTTTTATTCCAAGACTTACATCCTGAATATGCGGAGAATTTCCTTTTTTAATTACATTCCACATATGCACATCAAACATTGAATGGTAAGGTTTGTCTGTATCCATATAAATTCCTGTTTGGCATGCAACCGGAATACTTTGAGTTTCCATTAATAACTTGAATAAAAAAGAATTATGCCGGCAAATTCCAAAACCTGCCTCCATTATTTCTCCCAGATAAGTTTCTTCACCTTCAAGCATCTCCAGCCCTTTCTCTGCTTCTTCCATAGGTAATTCAGAGTAAGATTTAACAAACCTGGTGGTTTTATTAATTAAAAATGTCTGCCAATCAGGTTTATGACTTAAAAATGTTTTCCAGTCCTGCTTACAGTTTTTTCTTTCAGTTTTCTTTTTAAATTGTTCTCGCCAGTTTTGAAATCTGTTTGGGTTAATTTTTACAAATTCCTTCTGCCATGCAGATACTTTATTTTCGTATTCTTCTAAAATTTCCCGAAGAGCTTCATCTTTTTTACGATCAACTGTAGTAACCTGATTTGTATCAGGTTTAAATAGAATCCGACCTCTCGAATCTATCGTATATTTATGATTTAAACTACGTTCTTCATCTATTTTAAAACCATCAGGCACTTTCTTATGTGCAGGAAAATAATGATTTTTCGTAAAATCTCTTGAATCTCCGTTAACAGTTTTTTTCTTTGCCTGAAATGAAATTAATTGACCATTTATTGAATTTGAAGAATGAGATAAATAATCCAAAATCTTTAAATCATGCAAACTTTCATTTTCATGCGCAGTTATCAATGGCTTTGAAACTTTATTCTGTTTTATATTGGGAATAGTTATATTTTCAGCAGAGATTAACATTCGATTTTCCAATTTAAATTGCTTACTACTCATAAAAACAGTAAGCAAACTAAAATTGCTTTAAAAAATTAAAATAATACTTTTAACTGGAAATCCTGTCTGAAAGTTCAATTGCATGAATCATACTGCTATAATCAGCAACATTTTTACCTGCAATATCAAAAGCTGTTCCATGACTTGGAGAAGTCCTTATTACAGGCAAATTAATGGTTGTATTTACAGTTGAATCCATAGCTAATAATTTAATTGGAATCAGCCCCTGATCATGATAACAAGCAATATAGGCATCATAAGTCTGGATCTTATTATTAAAATAAGGTTTTGCAGCTTTAACCCATAAAGTATCCGCGGGAAACGGTCCTTCAATATCAATATTGCATTTTTGTTTTAACGTTTTTATAGCAGGTATTAAGATATCTTTTTCTTCATTCCCGATTAAACCATCTTCTCCTGCGTGAGGGTTCAACCCGCAGATTGCAAGTTTTGGATTTAAGACCTTAAAATCTTTTATAAGAGAGTTATTCAGGGCATTAATTGATTCAATAATGTTGTCAGGTTTTAAAGCTTCTGATACAGAAGATAATTTGATATGTCTTGTCAGCAGTAATACTCTAAAATCCTTCGATACAAACAGCATTTCTGCTTTATTTTTTAAACCCCTGTCTTCTGCAAGGTATTTTTGCAGAATTTCAGTCTGCCCTGAAAAATTAAACCCTGCCATGTTTATTGCTTTTTTTGAAAGAGGAGCTGTTACAATTGCCCTTATTTCTTGATTGTTTGCAAGCATACATGCTTTTTCAAGCGCTAAAAAAGACAATCTGCCACTTTCAATACCAAATTGACCAATATTTATTTTAGATATATCACAAGAAATATCAATAACCTCAATATCATCAGAGATTTTAACATTAATATTTTTTGCTGTTTTTATAAAAAGATCCTTATTTCCAATCAACAGATATTTACTGCTGTCAGGTAATGAATTAAGCGCCTTAATGATTATTTCAGGCCCTATTCCAGCCGGATCACCAATAGTTATAGCTATTTTGTTTTTCATCTTTTACTGCTTCGTTTCCTGATGCTGCTGGAAATATTTAAGAATATTTATTAATGTGTTTGGAGCTCCAAGATTGCCTGATTTAGTGACAACCCATTGTGCTTTATGGTCAAGACAAAGAGGTATCACCGGCTCTACTTCATCAATAAGCTGTAGATGTTTGCTGTCTATGGCATTACAACATTTATATGATGTTTCTCCACCAATTAAAACAAGGATTAAGTTATGTTTATCCACAACTTTCTTTGTTAAATTAGCAAGATAATCACTTACAATACTATGAATATTTTCAGAATCAATTCCCTGTTCACTTGCAAACTCTGCTGTTTTGCTGATATCACCTTCTAGTGGTGCTGAATGCACCAAGACAATTCCATTAGTGCCAAGATAACTGATTATCCTATCAACAAGCTCTTCAGAAGGCTCAGACAATACCTGCTGTGGAGTTAATTCTATTATATGCGGTTCAAATTCATCAGATTCAGCAAGTTTTGTTATTTGAGTTTTTGTTATACTTGTTGCACTGCCTGAGACTAAAAGTATCGGCAATGTTGGAATTACTTTGGTTATATGCTGGTGTTTCATTTCAGGTAGCCAGAATTTTGATAGCGATTGGGCTAATCCTGCAGAACCACAAGGTAAAATATTAAAATTAGATTTTTCTATTGCAAGAACTATCTGTTCCATATCTGTTGTTGATACCGCATCCAAAACAATAAGCTTTTTATTATTTTTAATGTGTTCCTGTAATTCAACAAGTATAGGGCCTGCTCCCCTCATGACAGTTTTTAATTCAATAAATGAAACAATATCAGGATTTTCTACCTGTTTTTTTAATAACGACGGAATGTGGGATTCGTATATTGGAAACTGTGGATCTCTTGCAAACTCGGTTCTTTCAAGAGGTATACCTTTTAATAAATGATACCCTCCAACAGTAACCCTGCCTTCAGCGGGAAAGGCCGGTACAATCACAGCTGCATCCCATCCCATTGCATCCAGAACAGCAAGCGCTTCAGGTGCGATATTTCCTCTGAGTGTTGAATCCATTTTTTTATAAAGATATTCAATGCTTAAATTGTTAACGAGCATTTTAGTTGCATTTTTAACAATTTCGCTCGCTTCTTTAGGATTACTATGCCTTGTTTCAGTACTTATTGCCCATGCCTGTGTATTGATTTTACCATCCGGAACTGTTGAATAATCAAAAAGAATCTGAGTATTACAACCTCTCAAATGAAATTGAAGAGCTGTATCATTTGCACCTGTCAGATCATCAGCAATTATTCCGATTGTACCAAGTTTAACAGCCATAATTATTACCCAGCAGCAGCTTCATCTTTCTTACTACCCAACAAACGAAGATTATTAGCTCTTATAAAAAATCTTTCTTTTCTATTTCCTTCAGCATCAACCCAACTGCTTACATCAAGTTTTCCTTCAATGCCAACCAGGCGGCCTTTACGAACATATTCACCGGCCACTTCTGCATTTTTGTCCCAGAGTTCTATATTAAACCAGTCAGTACGATCACCTTCTTTTGTCCATCTGTTTACAGCAATAGAAAAAGTAGTTTTAACCTTACCTGATTCAAAATATTTCATTTCCGGGTCTTGTCCGGATCTTCCAACTAATACAACAGAATTAATCATTATTATTCCCTTTAATTTATTCTTATTTTAATAAATTACATATATTATATAACAACTCATTTTACTTCAATACTTCTTAAATAATCTGCACAATCTTCAGGAATTGCAATATTTATATACATACCTGTTCCAAGTTCAAATCCGGCAGCAACTGTAAGCTTTGGAACAAGCTCCATATGCCAGTGGTAGTATTTATCAACCTTTTTTTGGGTCGGTGAAGTATGAATAAAATAATTATAGGGAGGATTTTCCAATCCTGCATAAATTTTATAAAGTGCTGCTTTCCAGATTTCTGAAAGCTGATGAATTTGAGAATCATTAAGATCCTGATACCTTGGACTATGTGACTTTGGCATTATCCATGTCTCAAAAGGAGTTCTTGAAGCAAAAGGAGCAAAAGCAATAAAGTTTTCATTTTCGCTGATTATTCTTGCCCTGTCCTTTAATTCAGTTTTAATGATATCACAGTAGACACATCTTCCGGATGATTCGTAATAATCATTTGCGCCATACAGTTCATTTGTAATACTAGCAGGAATAACCGGAGTTGCTATTATTTGGCTATGCGGATGAACTATACTGGCTCCTGCCTGTTGCCCATTATTTCTAAAAATAGAAATATATTTAATCGATTTTTCCATAGACAGGCTTAAATATCTGTCCCTATAAGCCTTAAGTACAAACGCAATATGATCAGCGCTTTGAAGAGCAAGATTTCTTGTATGATAAGGAGATTCAATAATTACCTCAGCCGCACCTCTGGCATAACCGCTCACTTTCAAGGGATTTGCCTGATTAACATGAAAATCTTCATTTAAATTTAATGCAGCAAATTTATTTGGAACTACTCTTAAATTCCATCCAGGAGCGTCGGATGATTTATTCTCATACCTATATGCCAATACTTCCGGTGGAGTGGCATGCTCATTACCTTCACAAAAAAAACAGGCAGGATCATGCTTAATTTCATCATCGGAAATTAAATGTTTAGCCAAAGAGCTTTCAGGTCTTTTTGCTCTTTCTGTCGCTATTATTGACCAGCTTTTTGTTACAGGATCTCTTCTTATTTCGGGCATGTATTATCTCCGTTTTACCATATTTTCATAAAGATTCTGATATTCTAAAGCACTCTTTTGCCAGCTAAATTGGCTATTCATAGCATTATTAACAATATGATTCAATATTTTTTTGGTCTTAAATATTTTTATGGCTTTATTTATTGCATATAAAAGCTCATCCGAAGAATATTCATCAAAAACAAAACCATTGCCAATCTCATTATCAGTAGAATAATCAATAACCGTATCAGCCAGTCCGCCAGTTTTTCTGACTATTGGAACAGTTCCATATCTTAATGCTATTAACTGCCCTAATCCACATGGCTCAAATCTGCTTGGCATAAGAAACATATCACAGCCTGCATAAATTTGATGCGCCAGATTATTATCATATCCAATCAAAGTTTTAATATTATCCGTGTTTTTGGTCAATTTCTTAAAAATTTTCTCGTATTTTTCATCGCCGGTACCAAGAATAACCAGTTGAAGATTGGCATTTTTTAAGTCTTCAATAATATTTACAAGCAAATCAAGCCCTTTTTGATCTACGAGTCTTGAAACTATCCCTAATAAAGGAATACTGGATTCCTGATCAAGTTTAAATTTTTCCTGAAGAGCTTTTTTACATTCTTTTTTTCCGGCAAACTTCTGTAATGAATAATTTGATTGAATTAAAGTATCAGTTTCCGGATTCCAGACATTATAATCAATTCCGTTTAAAATACCTGTAAGCTTGTAATTTCTAAGTTTAAGAAGCCCATCTAATCTTTCTCCAAACTCCGGAATCTGAATTTCCTGAGCATAAGTTTTGGATACCGTATTAATTCGATCTGAATATACAATTGCCCCCTTCATCCAGTTTACATCATCAAAAAATTCAAGACCATCCGGAGTAAATACTTTTTCAGAGCTTATATTTGCAAAATCAAGTATTTCTTTTCCGCATATTCCCTGATATGCAAGATTATGAATGCTAAAAAGAACAAGTGAACCACTGTAAAAATTTAAATGATTTTTTGCCCCTTTTAAATAAACAGGAATATTAGCAGTATGCCAGTCATTACAATGAATAATGTTTGGTTTAAAACTAATTTTTTCCATTAATTTTAATGATCCGATACCAAATACCAGAAATCTTTCCTGCTCAACCTCAGCGTCACAATTTTTGGGATACACTTCCTTAAGAGAACCGAAATATTCCTTATTATCAATAAAGTATACAGTAACATCAGAGTCAGGCAGTTTAGCCTGTTTTAAAGAAATAGAAACATTCTTTTCTCCGAATCTTAAATTAACAGCCGAATCAGGAACATCCTGTAAATTAAATTTTTCTTTATCAATGCAGCCCCATAATGGCATTATAACTCTAATATCATTTCCTAATTCTTTAATAGCTTTTGGCAGACTGCCTGCAACATCCCCAAGCCCGCCTACTTTTGCAAAAGGAGCTACTTCTGCTGAAGCAAAAAGAATTTTCACGATATTATTTACCTCTTTATAATATTAAAGTTCCAGATAATCATAATATAATTCTAACAACAATTATTCAAATGCATTAAAACTAATTTTAATATTTTTACTGGGATATTTTTCAAATGAAAGCAAATTTTTTAGATTTATCTGAAAAATAATTGCAAAATAAGTATATATTACGATTAAAGCTACTATATAAAATTCTTTTTTGGTCATAAAAACCTGCAAAAGTAACATTTCTCATAAACTAGTATCCTCATTATTTACAGCTTTAATCACAAATAATAATCCTCATAAGGAGACCGCTGAATAACTATAATTTTTATTAAAAAGTAAAGATTTGAGGTCGA
>Ga0209340_1001031_pt1 | contig 23017 bp, 32 predicted proteins | sample EPASupsiteSAE323_FD_187266 | JGI IMG/M metagenome (GOLD analysis project Ga0209340, IMG submission 187266) | Bioremediated contaminated groundwater from EPA Superfund site, New Mexico - Sample SAE3-23 (SPAdes) (version 2) | ecosystem: Environmental > Aquatic > Deep subsurface > Groundwater >... | reverse complement strand
AAAGTCACGTCATCAGCTGATGCGCAAGTCGCCTTGACGTCGATTCCAGTCTGCAAGCGCACGTTGCCCTTCTTCTTCAGAGTCGGCACGGAGTAGCAGTCGGACACATCGAGAGCGTCAACCATGTCAGCGGGGCAGTCCATCTCCGAAATGCCAGAGAGTCCAGCGTCGCCGAGTATCCCCTCGATCTTGGCCAAGGAGATTCCTGCAGGCGCGATGTGTCCCTTGGTAGCGCTCTTGACGCCGATCACCATGTTGTGCACTTCAGTCTGTGACACGTTGTTGTTCATGTCCAGGAAGTACGAGTAGTAACCGATTCCGAGACCCTGCGGGGTCGAAGTCGGGTTGTACAGGTAGCTGCCTGACAGGAGGTTCACAGTGATGTTGGTCTTGTCCTGGTCGCGGATAAGGAACACTGGCGTGCTCGCTTCAGCAACCTCAAACTTGAACGCTGTCTCTCCCTTTGAGAGGTCGTAAGTGAACTCGTCACCGTTGACCGACGCGCTGTCCAGGACGATGATACGGCCCTTCGAGCCAGTCTTGATGTTCACGTACACGGGGTTGTAACTCCCAGACGCAGAGGCTGTGAACGGTATGATTTTACCATCGCTCTGAATCACTACTCCCGAAAGCGCGGGGTAGTAGAGCGTGGTGTTTGTCGAGCTCTCGAACGTGAGCGTTATGTTTTGTTCCGCCCCGTACTGGATGTTCATCGGGTTGTCGTCCCCATTCCCGTTGCCGGCACCGCCTGCAGCGCTTTGCGCGTTCATTGAGCCTATGGCGAAGATGATCGCGGCAGCAACGAGTACGCCCAAGACCGTGAGGCCTAAGAGCAGCCCAGTGCCTACCTCGATCCGGCCCCTGTGGCGGCCAAAATCAAAAAATCCCTTTCTTTCCATCCTTGCATCACCTTTCCCTTTCGGGTATTACCTACCTTTGGGATTGGCTTTGCTTGAGTTCATAAACCAAGATGCGATGTGCGCGTGTTGCTACTTTTTTCCGTTTTTTCACCCCTTTTCCACGAATAGGATACCCTCAACGGAAAAGTATGCAAAACTCGAATAGTGCTGGATAAGTGCTGGTAATAGTGCTAGAGCAGTGCAACCAAATCCACAAACAGGCGCTCCCGACAAAAACCCGGACCCGGACTCACTGCCAGATCAAGGACAGACAAAGCTCCTGGCAAGGACCGCAGTGAGTTTTGCGGTATACCGTAAGCTGGTATTGCCTGACGAAAATTCGACTCAAACGACCTCAGTGCAGGGTAGGTGCTAGGTTAGTGCTGGGTTGTTTTGCGTTTTTTTACCTCTACAGTGCATTCAGTGCAGGGTAGTTTACCACTCCTTACACACGCGCACACGCGCACGCACACACATACGTAAGGTGTATAATTTTACCCTGCACTGCACGCACCACGTCTAGGAAAATGAGAAAACTACCCTGCACTGACCCTGCACCAACCCAGCACTGAAAATAAGTGAACTTTTGCGTAGTGCAGGGTTGTTTTAAGTTTTTTACCTCTACAGTGCATTCAGTGCAGGGTAGTTTACAAGTCAGAACCGACCTAAACAGTTTTTTCAGCTTTAGACCCCGTCTCGTTTTGAATTCGGTTGGCAGCTGCAAGTCCTTCTTCCCGTATCGTTTTGATTTTTTCCTTGCAATCCTCCAGAGTTCCCATAAATTTGATTGTTCCCTGGTGCTCTTCATCCGACGCTTCGTTGTCATGGCCTGAGCATTCGAAGTCTGTGAAGATCGCCTGAACATACGCGGTGTTTCGATTTTTAGTTTGGTGCAAAGTTGCTTTGAGAGCAAGAATTGGCGTGATAATACATTCGGGCATATTTTTGTTTTTATCCGTGTCAAAATATTTGTACTCGACGACTGCAAACAGGCCCGAGGGCGCCGGGATTATTGAAACTTTTTCTTTCACTTCTTCTTCCATTTCGTTCGCCTCGCAATTATTTTTTTAGTCGGCCGCACTCCCGGGCAGTCTTGATGTGCGCAGCCTGGTGGTACGACTCAACCATGATCGACGCCAGGGTCTTCCAATCCAGGTTCTTCTCGTCAGCGGTCCGCAGATTGAACTTGAAGCATCGCATGAAGCCTTCCTGCGTGGGGCGACCCTTCTGAAAGTAATCGAAGCATTCCCGCTCTTGAGGAGATAGCGTCTCCAGGTCTGGTGCCAGCTCTGAAAAAGAAACAGCATGCTGATAGACCACTTTAGAATTGAGTTCGTATGGCTGTACGTTTCTTCGTTCTCCACGTTTTTCGAGCTTTTTGACTAAACCCGCTCGAAATAGATATCCGAGATTATTTGTCACGGTGTCGGGATTAGAAATAATTTCACGAGCGATATATCCGGCGTCTGCACCGTTTTTCGAGTGAACTACACTTTTCAAGATTTTTACGAATGCTGGGGCTGTAATAACTGACCTGAGCGCTTTCTCTGGCGTTTCGTACTTTTCTCGTCGCATTCCCATATCAATTTTTTGTTTATCTTTGTTCAAATCCCCTAATACCACCTTCAAACGGTGGATTTAAATATCCGCGTGCTTTTCTTCTGGTGTGCTGAAAATGTCAAAATCACGCACAAAGGTAAAAACTATGAAAACCAAACCCAAACGCTTGCCCGTTGAGATGCCGCCAGCTTTGTTCGATCGCATCAAGACCCGGGCGAAACAACGGGGCCTTTCAATGGCAGCACATGCCAGGATGGTCCTGATAGCGGACGCAAATGAAGCAGGAGTGTGAGTGTCATGGACCATGAGGGAAACCAGTGGCTAGAGGTCGGCGTGCAGCTTTACAAGCTCGCAGTCAAGGAGGGTATGATTCGCGGTGTCTGATGCTCGTGCGTTGTACGCGAAAAGGCAGGTGAGTCTTGCGAAGAGCGCCTACTCGGTGGAAGACCGCGAGGCAATCGCGAAGTTCCTCAACTATGTCCAGGCACAGGGAGTGCAGGACAAGCGCCTAGTCAAGTACACGAGCCAGTTCAATCAACTGCAGAAGATTTTGCCAGCTGCATTGACCAAGCTGACAAAGGACCAGCTGGACAAGATGCTTGCTGGAATAAACCAGCGCCATGATTGGATGCCCTGGACAAAGCACGATTATTTCGTCACTTTAAAAAAATTCTACCGCTACTACGACAAGACCGACGCTCGCTATGGCCGCATCCGCGTTCACAAACCAGCAATGAAGGAAATCAACGAAGAGGAAGTTCTCGTTGAAGACGAAATCGAATCCCTCGAAGCATGCGCCCCGAACCTTGCAGTCCGGGCGATGGTGCGGTTCCTGTTCGACTCTGCCGGAGCTGAGACAGAGTTCATCACGATGAGGATCAAGGACGTGACAGAAAAGCCGCCATTCTTGGTTTTTCACTTGCCCGGGACAAAAAATCAGTTCCGCGATAGAAAAATTCCGCTTCACAGCTTGAACAAAAAATCCCACGCGATTTTCCGCGAGTACCTTGCGGCGCACCCGCGTGCCAAAGACCCGAACGCGTTTTTGTGGCTCTCGCAGAACCAGAAGCCGTTGACGGCGCCGAACATGGCGAAAACCATTCGCCTGCTTGCTAAGAAGGCGGGCATCACAAAAAGAGTCAACCCGCACTTTTTCCGTTCTTCCAAAATCACCCAACTTAGGTTGCTGGGCATTTCCGATTCCGCCATCAAGCAGTATGCCGGGTGGAGCAAGGACTCGCAGATGATTGGGGTCTATTCGGCAACGGGCTTTAACGCCCTGTTCGACTCGATATTGAAACTGAAGCCCGAGTCAACTGATGAGAAGTCACAGCGCGTCAGCGCAGAGGTTGCGGGGTTGATCCTCAGCAGTCCGAAGCTGATGCACATGATTATCGAGGAGATGCAGCGCAAGGGCAAGCTCGGCCTGCTAAAGGGTCTTGCCAACGAAAAGGGGCAATGGAACGAAAAAACGGAAGCCCCGGGAGGGAAAAGGAAAAAGAGTTCCAATGCCCCTGTTCCTCGGGCTGCTGGTTCTAAGTCTAAGCGAATAGCCGTTAAAAAAGGAGGTAGGTTTCGGTGAATATCGACAATAGCGAGAGCTTTAGGGACGTGTTCCAGCGCAAGCTGGATGCAGCAAATGCTCGAGAACAAAGGCGCAAGGTTGATGTGGAGAACGCGCTCAACCACATCGTCGCCGTCAAATACAGGTGCTGAGTATGGCGAATCAGACGACTGCAAAGGTAACTGTCGAGTTTACCACGCAAGGCAGACACGAGTTCGACGTCTTCAATGACGATTACGAAAAGCTGGATGCCCTGCTCAATGAGTTCAAGAAGGTTCACGGCCGTCCTGCAGGAACCGGCTCGTCTTATCCTGTTGCAAGTTCAACTACCCCCCCCGTTCCGCTTCACAAGAGACGAGGTCCGAAGCCCAAGAAGCAGTTCAAGCACACCGAGGCGTACTTGAAGAAGCGCGGACTGCTTGCAAAGGAAACGCAAACCCATTCAAAACAGAAAAGGGTTTGGAGCCCGGAAGCCAGGGCCGCTGCAGCCGAACGCTGCAGGAAGTTGTTTTCAAAGAAAGGCAAGTCAGAAGAAAAGTCGGTTTCAGTTCCGCGTCCGGCGATGTACGTTCCAAAGGTGCGGAAGAAGATGCCTGCGAACCCAAAGGCGTTTCCCGAGGCAGCATACCCTGCGCATCAGCCGATGTTCGATGCGGAACCAAAAGATGATGATTTGAAAGAGGGCGAGTTTGAAGAAGCCCCTGAACTTGGATGATGCAAATGGATTTCCCTTCCTTTTATCCCGGGCGTGTCGGCCGTCGATTGCCTCCATTGGCCGACTTTTGCCCGGATACAAAACCCCAGGAGATGGTTGTCGGCGTCCCGAATTCTAATCACAACCCGGATTTCGGGGTAAAGAACACGAGTGGGAAACCAGGACGCCAGCAACAACCTGAATGGGAAGAGCTCCGCGAGGACAAGGAAACAAGGCGCGGCGAACCCAGCGCCGATGAATAATTTTAAGTGACGAGCATGGCAGACGCAGCAACCGACTCAAAGGAACTCGTACGCAAGATGTGCATACACTGTGCGAGAGTTTCAGAAGTCAGTATAGACTCTGAAAACGCATGCAAAAGTTGCGGAGTCAAAGACGGCTTGATTTTGTTGAAGCCAGGCCAGAGCGCAGAGGATGCGATAGTCAGTCTGAAAAGGACCGCACAAGATTTGACAAATAGTTCGGCAGCTTTTTTTGATGAAAAAGGCAAGTTCGTTCCCTTATTGCTTGGAGAAGAAATTCTTGCCCATTATACTCTGAAATCCTTCACGGATACCGATGAAGTTTATGTTTACATCAAAGGCACCTATCGTCCAGGCCGGGCGATGGTAAAAGCTGCTGCACAGTTCCTTCTTGGTAGCAAAACAAATTCTGGCCGGGTTGCGGAAGCATACGAATACGTTAGGACTCAAACATACGTTGACCGAAAGGAAATTGAACCGCCAATAAACATCATCGCATTGAAAAATGGTTTATTTGACTTGGACACTCTCGAGCTCAAGCCCTTTTCTGAAAAATATTTCTTTTTGAATACGCTTCCGATAGAATACGACCCGTCAGCCGACTGCCCCGAATTCAAGAAATTTCTTTCAGAGGTGCTTGAGCCCGAGGATGCCGAGGTTATCTTTGAACTTTTTGCTTACACCTTGCATCGCGCTTTTCCGATTGAACGCGCTATTGTGCTTTTGGGTGATGGTAGCAATGGAAAGACCGTACTTATGACTGCCCTTCAGGAATTCCTCGGGCAGGAAAATTATACTTGCGTTCCAATTCAGGCGCTCGGAACAAACCGTTTTGCAGGGGCAAATCTTTTTCAGAAACTGGCAAATCTTGATGGAGATCTATCCTCGAAAGCTCTGCTTGATTCGTCAAATTTCAAAAGGGCGACGGGTAGGTCGAGGATGCACGCGGAGAAAAAGGGCAAGGACGGATTCGACTTTGACAATTATGCGAAATTTATTTTTGCGGCAAACAAGCTCCCAAAAACCCTTGACAATACTTATGCGTTTTTCCGGCGCTGGCTGATAATCCCATTCGAGCGTACATTTGACGACCGGACGAAGGATGTGAATAAGGCAAAAAAAATCTCAACGTCCGTCGAGTTGTCGGGAATATTTAACGAGTCCATAAAGCGACTAAAACCTCTGCTTATCAAGGGTTCGTTTTCGTTTTCGACTACTGTGGACGAGATGCGCAAGCAATACATTGCATCGTCCGACCCCGTCCGTTCTTTTGCTGAAGAGTTTGTCGAGAAGGACCTTAAGGCATACGTCGAGAAGGATGCGCTATATGCAGCGTACGGTGAGTTCTGCTTAGAGCTTGAAGAAGAAGCGATTCCACGAAACAAGTTTTTTGAGAAAATCAAGGAAATATTTCCATTCGTAAAATACTCGCGCAAGGGAGCAGCCAGCAGCGGAAAACAGATTCCGAGCGTAGAGGGCATCAGCCTAAAGGGCGCGCCACAAAACAAAATCGATGGAGGCCAGACTACCCTATGACCTGCCTTGACTTAATCTCCGAGGAAATGACGAAGCCTAAGCGCATTTTTAGTTCGTACCAGGAAGCTGACGAGTCACGTGCTCCTCCTGGTACGTTGGTTGCGCAAATTCGTAACCGTCGGGCAGAAGTTCGTTTACTCGCCAAGGCCAAATATGGCACTCAGGCGTTTTATCAACATAGTTTCAGACAATTCGGCTCGGCTTTTGCTGGGCAATTCATTGGCTCGCATAAGTTGTTGCCGAAGCGGGTGGCTGCTCCCGAGGTTCTGAAAACCAATGGCGCGGCGGTCCCCGAGTCTCACCAAGCCGAAGCGTCTTCCGGGATAGTAGGCCGTGACACCAACCCAAACCCCCATGTCGTAGAAACCACCAGGAATGAAATAAGCCCAAAGACTTGCCTGACGAGTGATGTCAGTCTCCCGGATGAAGGCAGTCTCGTTTTCACGGTCCAGCTCGAGGCGCGGGCGGAAATCCCGGAGTTCGTAATAGGGTTCAACGAAGACGGCACGACTTTGAGCGCGGGCCCGTTCAAGTCAGGACAGCATTTTTTTCTTGACCGCGATGTCGCGGCCGCGCTTTTGGCGCACAAGTTGGCGAAGCAAATCGGTTATGGAGGTAGTTAGTTTTGGAAAACGGTTTAATCGACATGAACTTGCCGCGGACGACGGTGCCGATTTCGAAGAGTCAGGGAATTGCTTTTCGCAATAAGTCCGACGCTGCAAATGCAAAGAAGTGGATTGAAAAGGGCGAGCTCGTCAAGCTCCCAAGCAAGGCGTCTGCGGAGTCTCCGGGAAAGGTTGAGAAAAAGAAGGTCGGAAAGAAGGCTGAGGCTGCTCCGGCCGCTTCGGGTGCGTGATTCGAATGGAGAAGGACGTTCAGGCTCTGATAATGCAGAACACTCGTTTCAAGATGTTGCACGAGCTGCGCGGGGCCCGGACGCCAACCACGCTCGCGGAGAGGCTGCAGTTGCGTTACAAAACGGTGTGGTATCACTTGAAGATGCTCGTGGACGCGGGCTTGGTTGAAAAAATGCCGAGACCGAAAGCGCTCAAGAGCGTGGAGAAAGGTGCGTTGTCGCAGACGCAGGCTTACCGTCTTTCGAAGATGGGTAGGGGCGAGTGCGAGGCGTTAGGGGTGTTCAATTCGTGACTTTGGGTTTAGCTGACTTGTTTTACGTTGGCCTTGCAGTTGTGGTCGTGCTCGGCAGTTATTCCGTCGGTCGCGGGTTCGGCTACCTCGCGGGTTACGAGCAGGCTGGTAGGGACCAGAGGAAGGCGTTGAAACAATGAGTGGGGGTAGTACGGAAATGATCAAGCCGTTTCATCGTAATTTTCCTGTCGTCCTAGTCTTGAAGCGCATCTCGACTCTAGGCGAGAACGAGACGGAGCACCAGCAGGACCTTTACGATTTCTTCCAGTTGGCGCGTCAGGGTCACATCCCGGAAAGGCGGTTTTATCAGGACCTCGGCCGGCTTGCAGCGTACGGCTTGGTGCACAAGTCGAGGTCATACGGTGACAACGCGGGCGTCTTTTACGGCCCGGCGGTCAAGCCCGAGGAGATTTCAGTCAAAAAAGTGCGGGTCGCGGTGCAGGTTCATTTTTCTAGGCGCGAGGTGCAGCGGCAGTGAACTTGGAAGATTTCTCAAAGCCAATCGTGTTCCTTCCCATCATAGGCGTGGTCGCGCTAGTCGCAATCGCGTTTTACTCGGGCTTTTTGACGCCTTTTCTTGTCAGCGCGTACAACTGGTCAGCTGAGCGCTGGCCTTGGATCCTCCTAATTGTCTTCGTGGGGGGCGGCACCTTCCTTTACTTTTTCCTCAAGGGCGCGTTCTCGTTCAAGCCGATAATCAACATTCAGCCGTTGAACCAGATTCGCGATATGCATGTTGACAAGTTCAAGCACGATTACCGTGAGCGCGTTGCGTACACGAACCGGCATTTCTTTTACGCGCAAGTCTTTACCCAGCTCAAGGAGGGTCAGACCGAGAAAGCGTCGCACGCGACCGTTGATCACTTGATGGCCACCAACGCTGACCCCGTGCGTTTTCCAGCCATGGTGCACGAGACGTACACCGCGACGGAAATCCCGAAGCCGGGTGGAAGTCATCTGCAGAGCCGTGGTGACACTCGCCGGACGCTACCGCTTTTGAGGGTGCGGTCTGTTGGCGACCTGCCGAGGCAAGCGCTTGGTTATGACGCGAGCAACCCGGGTTCGGATATTCTTAGCCTTGCTGAGCGTGGCGAGGTTGATTTTGACAAGTACATCGAGTACGCGATGAACGCGTCTACTCAGAGCCAGCCGTTCGTGGAGACGTCGAAAAAGAATTTTTAGGGAGATGAGGGCGCATGCAAGTGGAAAAATTTTTCGTATTGGCAATCCTGGCGTTGTCGGGGTTCGCTTTCGCTTGGCCGGCAGTCAACGTGTCCGACCCGGGTGTGGACCTTAACGTGAGTTGGGGCGAGTGCAAGGTTCTCATAATCAACGAGACGTTCAACCAAACGTCCTGCGGCCCGGCGCTGTTGAATAAGACCGTCCAGTGCTCTTTCCCTGACATAGGGGTTGTGGAGCTGACGAACTACACTTGCGCGTCTGGCGAGGTTGTGCGGAACACTCCGAAGCCCAGCATCAACATGTCGCTTGTGTTCGGGCAGACGAACTCCACTTTCGCCCTGCAGGGTTTCATCGCGTCTTGCCCGGCGTGCAATACTTCGAGCACGTGCGCGGCTTGTTCCAACGACCCGATTTACGCGTCTGTCGAGAAGATAGTGCCTGCTGGCAGCAGGTGGAATGCGTCACACCAGTGCTATTCTGACCTGATTTTAACGTGTCAGAATTCGACTGCCATTAACGTGACGACCGAGTGCCCGAAGCCGGTCTGTCCTGACCCCATCATCCCGGACAACGTGACTGAGAAGGATTGCACGAGGGAAGTGCAGAACGCGCAGTACTCGGCGCAGTCGGCCGCGAAGGTGGCGTGGTTGACGAAGTTCGCCGTGCCTTGCGCGAGTGGCTTGCTGAACATGTGCGGCGCGTGCAAGGACCCGGTATCGGGAACAATCTCTTGCCCTGAGGGTTATGTGCAGAATCAGGACGAGTGCGTTTTGAATTGCGCGCAGGGCACAACGCAGGACAACCGCGTGTGCAAGGACTCGTCCGGCCTCTTGAGTTGCCCGGTGCCGTTGTCGCTTGCGAACGGGATTTGCGTGCAGGACGACTTGCTTGACTTCGGCCTCATAGGCTGGCTGTCAATCGCGATTTTGATTTGCGTTCTCGGGTACCTGGTTTACCAGTACTTCAAGAACCACGGGTGATTGCTATGTCAAACTACACGCTTTTATTTGTAACCTGGGCGATACTGGGGAGTCTCATCTTGGGCTTCGTTACCGAGATTATTCCTCAGCTGCTTGGTTCAGCGAATAAGGAACTGCAGGCGAAGGAGTTTGAGACCTTGAAAAAAATGCGGGCGCGCAAGCTCCAAGGCGACAAGCTCCTGGACGTGAAAGCGATGTACCCGTCTGGCGACATGATGTACTTTAAAGTCGCCATTGACGGGCAGGAGATGCGGTCGTTGCTGCCGGTGAAGATGGTTTACAATCCGCACACGCGCCAGCTTGACATTCCAGCTTCCGCCTTGCATCCCAGTTCAACGATTGACGAGTTTGAGAACTCGAATGGGGTTTGGGAGTGGGAAGGCAAGATGACTGCCGACGGAGTTTACCCGGAGGGGATGCAGAGCGCGTCCGACCAAGCAGGCGGGTCTGTAATCGGGTGGAAACACGTAGCTGATATTCAAGCGGGCAAAGAGATTGCCAAGTCAACCATCTTGGACACGCACGCTGCAGCAGAGGACGCCCAGGAGAAGCAGGCGAAGAACGTGAAAGACATGCTCGGCGGAGCCCGTATGTCAAGGGGTGACAAGGGACAATGAACGAGAACAAACTTGCAGATAGTTTGAAAACCCCGAGGCTGGCGAGCCCGTCGCTCGAGGAAGAGTACAAGCACACGCGGGAGCGCGTCATAGTCATGTCCAAAATCGGGAACACTGACCTCGTGGAGGTTTACAACGAGTGGTTGGAAGAAAACGCTGAAGTGCTCAACCTGCCACCCGTCCGCAAGGTAAACTTCATGTTGAAGGCGTTTCTCGAGTACGGCTTGAACGTGACGAAGTTGTGCGACGTGGCGCTTCGCGGGCTCGAGTTCGAGCAAAACCGAGGCTTTCAGGAACTGCGTGACTCTGAGGAGAAGTCGTACAAGCTGCTCGTCGCAATCCTGGCGGCGCTCAAAGTCCCACAAGCCGCCCCCGTGGCCTCGGCGCCGTCGACTCCACACCAGCCCGGAGCGCAGTACCCTTGCCCGTATTGTCCCAAGCCGCTTTCGCCGTCGGGTATTCTCCCGCACTTGACGAAAACCCACGGCCCGAAAGGCGACGGGACGCTGCAAACTGACGAGGATGCGCGCGCTGCGTGGCGCGCGTGGAAGGAAAAACACGGTCTGTCGACCGAAGAATGAAGAGGTGTATGGAAAGTGAAATTGAAAACAAAGTGCCACTTCTGTGGCAGGGAAGGCGAGAGCGATTTGTTGAACTGGCTACTCGGAAATCTCGGAATGTTCCGCTGTACCGAGTGCATAGAGCTACTCGACAGAATCGGCGTGAACGTGTCCGAGATCCCTTCAAGAGAAGAAGCTGAGAAGTTCGCGGTCTTCAAGAACGGCCCTGCAGGACACATGATGCGCGGCAAATTACTCGAGATTATAGGGCAGCACACGGCAAATTGACTGCTTTACCTACGGGTCAAATCAGAGGGAAAAGAGCTTTCCATGATGTTGCCTTTCAAAGCGGATGGTCCCTTGGAGCTTCCGAAAAAAGACCCGGTGCAATCATGAAGGTCAACCTGCGGAGCATCCGCGTAAAGCAGCACCGCGAGCTCGTGCGTGCATTGCGGGCGAAGCATTACAAGCTCGAGGTGGAGCACCACGTTGGCAAGCGCCGGCGGGTTGACATACGCTTGCCTTGCCGCAAGCCAGTGGTGCGCATAGAGGTGCAGGGCTTTTTCCACGGGAGTGACAAGCAGGTGCACTCTGACTTCGTCAAGCTGTGCGACGCGCGGAACAAGGGCGAGGCGCTTGTCGAGTGGTTCCCGAGCTACCGGGTTGCGGAGGACCGCAAAGCCATCGCGTACATCGTTGGCTTAGTCAGGCAAGGCGTTACTGGCGTGGTCCCGGTGATGAGCGCGAACTTTAGAAGGGTGTAATCATGGCGCATATAAAAATTGAAAAAGTCGAGGAAAAAGCAAAGACGAGCGTCTTTGAGGTTTCGAGTAATCATGACGGGACGGTACTCGGTAAAATCTTTTGGCATGGTCCTTGGAGGCAATACGTTTTCGAGCCGATGCGGCTCTATGGAACGGTGTGGTCTTCTGACTGTCTGAAAGAACTCGAGGGATTTCTCGAGGTAGAAAATGCGAAGCACAGGGCCCTGCTGAATCTCAGGAGGTTATGATGAGATATGGAAATGACATCCTCCGAGCCGACTAAAGTCGGCGGTATTTCAAAGCGACCTAAGAACGAAGGCATTGACGTTGGCGATTGCATCGACTGCGGAAAGCCATTAGTAGCTGACTCAGTCGTGTTCATTTTAGACGAAGGGTTCTTGACTATTGACCACGATTGGCAAGGAAAGGCTGTCGGGTATTCTTTAAATCCCGAAGGCGGCCACCATGTTTTTTGCAAAGAATGTGGAGAAAAACGTGTTCCTCACAGAGCTAAAGTCCCAGTGATGAGCGCAAATCAAAGACCTCGTTGTCCAAAATGTGGTGGTCCTTCAAGGAAAGCCTACGGATATCAACGACGAGAGTGCACAGCTTGCAAGATTGGCTGGGTCATAGGTTCATCCCAATACTATCCTTCTCAAAAGTGATTTCATGCTAAACGCGAGCCTTTTTTCATCGAAGAATCACGCTTGGGCGACTCCCAGGGCGTTGTTCGATTCGCTTAACGCGGAGTTCGGGCCTTTCGAGTTGGACCCTTGCGCGTCGGTTGAGAACGCGAAGTGCGAGAGGTTTTTCACCAAGGAGCAGGATGGCCTCAAGCAGGAGTGGGCGGGCAAGGTTTTCATGAACCCGCCGTACGGCCGCGAGATTGGCGCGTGGGTAAAAAAGGCTTTCGAGTCCGCAAAGCGGGGGGGGGGCAACGGTTGTTTGCTTGTTGCCGGCTCGTACGGACACTGCTTGGTGGCACGATTACTGCGCCAAGGGCGACGTGCGGTTCCTGCGCGGCCGCGTCAAGTTCGAGGGTGCGACGAATTCCGCGCCGTTTCCAAATGCAATTGTGGTGTTTAGGCCGTGAGTACGTTTAGGGACTTCCCGACTTTGTTGTGGCAGACTGCCTTTGAGAAGAACAAGCAGCGGCTGCAGCGTTTCTTTGACGAGGTTGGCAGCGAGACTGCGTCGATTGTCGGGGTTGATCCTGCGGATGAGACGCAGCTCGTGTATTACGATTACGCTTCCATTGGGACGAACATGCGGCTTGCGGCCGAGAGGCGTGGTTCGGGCAAGACAGTGATGGCCGAGCTGATGGCGGCTTTGGGGGTCTTGCAAGACTGGCCGGTTGCTGTTCACGCGCCAACTAACGAGTACGAGTCGCAGTTGCAGCCGCAGTCTGATCGTGATGCGGTGCAGGCTTTGGATGCGGTTGGATTTCTTCCAATGACCTTGCCGATTGAGACGTACCATGTAACGGAGCCAGAAAAGAACGGTTTTTCCTTGCCCGACCCGTTCTCGCTTGACTTCTCGCTGCAGGAGCGCGAGGACATGGTTTCCTCTATCCTTGACGTCAAGTCTGACGCGCAGGAGCTTGCGGTGGCCCGGTCGCTAATCAACAACCCTGTGAACTTGGAGGCCTTCAGCCAGGCGTACAACCTCTACAAGGACGAGGCGGGAGAGAATCGCGAAAGCGTAGGGCAGATACAGAAGATGATTGACGATCTCGGACGTCGTAACGCGTTCAGCGGGGTAAAGGTTGACTTCAAACAGCGTCTCCTGGATGGCAAGGTGCTTAACTTCGTGGGAAAAATGTCCGGCCGGAGCGGAGTGTTGTCGCAGTTCGTTTCAATGTACTTCTCGCTCGCAATATCGAAGTGGCGCAGGGAGCAGTCGATTCCAAAGACGTTGACCATCCGCGAGGAGGCCGGAATGTTCCTCAAGACCAAGCAAGGCCAGGAAGTCGTCTCAGAGGAGATCACGCAGGACCGCAAGACCGGGAAGAACATGCTGTACATCGTGCAGGACCTGTCAATGCTCACCAAGGGCGAAGTCCTATACGAGGCCCTGCAGTCATCTGCGATTACCATAGCCGCTGGAATGCCCGGGCAACAGTTGGAGACCATCTTCGAGGCGCGGGGAATCTGGGACGGCGACCAGGACAAGATTCTGAACATGCCGCGTGGAGGCAAGCCGCCCCTGCACGCGCTCATAGACCCGGATGGCGAAGTCACAATCTACAAACCCCTGCCTTGCATGGGCTCGCTCAAGAAGGTAATTTGAATGGCGTTGGAAATCTTTCACCGGGCTTTGGCGAAGTGGGGTGCGCCCCTGCAGTTCATGATGGCAATCGAGGAGTGCTCCGAGCTGATAAAAGCCCTCGTGAAGTACACTCGAAGCCCGGGCCCGGAGACCATCCACGCCATTTGCGAGGAGGTTGCGGACGTGGAAATCATGTGCGCGCAGCTGCGCGTGGTTTTCGGGAGCGACAAAGTTGACGCGATAAAGGCCGCCAAGCTCGAGCGGCTGAAGAACATGCTGGACAAGAATGAAAAAAAGGTGATTTGAAAAGTGAAAGAACTATCTTGGAAGCAAAAGTACGAGATTTCAGACGTGGAATCACGAGGATATTATCAGGAACGCAACCAGTGGATTAGCCGGTTTTTGGTAATGGTTGTAGTGCTCATCCTGTACGGCCTGTTCAATTTTTATTCCACTCCGAGGATACCTTGGGAATTACACGACTGGGGCGTAACAGGATGGAATCATGATAGTCTTTCCTGTCCTTCGAATTTTGGGCTTGGGGGTTGTGACTGTCAAGATTTTAACCTCTCTAACGGCGGAGGACTTATCGTCTGTGCTGGCGCGCAAACAATCATCTACTCCCCAAACAGATTGAACCGCACTACGAGCTATAGGTGAGACCATGATTATTTCGAAGAAGGAAGCAAAAGCCCGGGGTTTGTTGCACTCGAAGTTGTGCCTGTTTCACGAGCGAGGCCAGGACGAGGCTGGCGCCGTCGACTGCCTTGACTGCAGGGTAATCCGCGACCCTTGCGGGTGCGGGGAGAACGACTCGTGCGAGGACTGCGCTCTGGATAGCTTCGAGCGGGTCGGGATCATGCCCGTGGAAAGCGAGGACCACGACCTCGCAATGTACAAAGGGTAGGATGGTGTTTTGGTTGCAAAAATTCGGAATATTCAACGGGACAAAAATAAACTCTAAAGACCTGGAACAAGTCGTACTCGAATGTTTAGCACAGGAGTTTTCCGACCAGCTCCCCGACTTCTATGTGATTGTGAAAGAAAAGGGCTTTGACGGGGTAACAATCACTAATCTCGACCGGCCGACGATACTGGTTGCCTATGAGAACATCGAGGACTTTAGGCGCACGCTCATTCATGAGCTCGTGCACTTGAAACAGCATCAGAAAGGATATGCTGACGAGAAAGAGGCGTACGACAAGAGCGACCCAGCACTGAGTGTTTTCAAGCATTAAACGGAGTTGATGAACGTGGATGTGCAGATTCAGAAAGCCGACTATGACCACAAGTTGCTGTTGACTTTCCCGAGCGGACGGCAGTGCTACCTCTGGCTTGGCAAAGGCCGCCAGTATGACGAGGTAAAGGAAATAATCGAGAGCGAAGCCAAGTTACGCGATGCAAAGAAGCCCGCTGAAGAGAGTCGATGAACATGTTTCACATCAGCGCAGTGGATTTGTTTGCGGGGGCGGGCGGGACGTCGACGGGGTTGACGTTGGCTTGCAAGGAGCTGGCCAAGGACCCGTCTTTGACTGCGGTTAATCATTGGCCGAGGGCGATAGAGACGCACGCTTTCAATCACCCGTGGGCGACGCACATCTGCGCGGACCTGGCGTCGCTCAATCCCTCAGAAGTGATTCCTTCCGGGAAGCTGGACATTCTCGTGGCCAGCCCGGAGTGCACGTTTTTCAGTCGGGCGAGGGGCGGCAAGCCCGTGATTGACCAGAAGCGGACGCCCGCCTGGTATGTCCTCAAGTGGCTCGAGGCCTTGGACGTGAACTCGCTGTTGATAGAGAACGTGCCAGAGTTTCAGAACTGGGGGCCACTCGACGCGCAGCTACGCCCCTTGAAGGAAAAGAAGGGCGAGATATTCCGGGCGTGGTTGCAAGGCATAAAGAGCCTCGGCTACAACGTTGACTACCGCGTCCTGAACTCAGCTGACTACGGCGACGCGACTTCGAGACGCCGGCTGTTCGTGATTGCCAAGAAGAACGACCAGCGTATAGTCTGGCCCGAGCCGAGCAGGTCAAAGACCGGCAAAGAAGAGGGCACGAAGAAGTGGCGTGGCGCCAAGGAAGTCATAGACTGGACGCTCCCCGGAGAAAGCATCTTCACGAGGAAAAAGCCGTTGTGCCCGAACACGATCAAGAGGATAATGGAAGGCCTGCAAAGGTTCTGCACGGACGACACAAAGCCGTTCCTGGTGCTGATGGAGCACGGCGGCAACACGGCGAGCGTAGACTCGCCCCTGCCCACGATTACGACTGCCAGGGGCGGCGCCATGGGCGTGGCATCATCGTTTATCATTCCCAAGGAATCCGGGGGGACGAAGTCGGTTGAATGCCCTTTGCCTCCGATAACGACAAAGGGCGGCGGGTCGCTAGTCAACACGTTCATCCTGCCAACAGAAGGCGTTTATCGGGGGAACACGCCCAAGCCGGTGGAAGAGCCCGTGGGCGCGATAACGCAGAGGGGTGGCGGGTCCTTGGTCAACGCGTTCATCATCCCGAACTTTGGAAAGAGAAGCGAACAAGGACCGCGGCTTCACGAGGTGACTAATCCCTTGCCAACGGTCACAAGCAGGGGCGCTGGGAACCTCATTCAAGCGTTCATACTGAGTCAGTGCTCGAACGGCGCGCCGCGGTCAACCGAAGAGCCGATGCCCACGATACTCACTTCCGGAAAGCACCAAGTCGTGCAGTCGTTCCTGACCACGTACTACAAGCACGGCGGGGTGTCAAGCGTCGACTCCCCCGCGCCGACCATCACGACAAAGGACCGGATTGGCCTGGTGCAGCCCGTCATAAACGGGTACACGCTGGACATCAGGTTCAGGATGCTCACCCCGAGAGAGCTTGCGGGCGCCATGGGCTTCCCGGAGTCCTACGTGTTCAAAGGAAACAGGACGGAAGTAGTGAAGCAGATAGGCAACGCGGTGGCCGTCAACATGGCGAAAGCCCTGTGCACGTCCCTGCTAACCGATGGAGAAAAGAGAAGGAGTTGATGAAAGACGGATTACCCCATAACAACAGGAAAAGAAATAGGCGAGTTGCATCGAAGGCGTGTAGCTAATGCTTTTTCAGCCAGAGATAATATGGGCGATGCGTTCAGAAAGTTCGAAAGTTCTCGTTTCTGGCTATGCTCTGACTTGGCCCCACGCCTACGGAAGGTGCTCGACGAACTGGAGCCTAAATGCGATGCACCAGCTGGCGTTCTCTGTGATCCCGAAGAAGAATGCTTTGTCTGTGAATTGAGGGCCATAGTTGCAGCTTGTGAGGCTCAACCCGCTTTGAAGGGTCCGTACGTTCCGGGAACAAAGAAAGGCGGGACTTTCGTTAAGCCCGAGGATGTTTCCAAGGTTCAAAAAAGGAGTTGATTGATGTGGCTGAAGGAGACATACATCGAGTGACCTTGCCGACTCGGGATGCAAATCGGCGCGTACTATTCGGAACGATGCTTGGATTACCTAAGAAGGTGTACAATCATCGCATGACTGTCGAGGAACTCGAAGAATTATGCGTCATGAGGGGGTACTTGACTCGGGTTGAGGAACCTCGTCTTGAGGCGAAATCGGGGGCAAGCCGGAAAGAAGGTGCCGAAAAGTGAATAAGGGGGCCCCGCCACATACTTTTGTGGCCCTCAAACACGCCGAACCCCGGCTAAAACGGGACAAAATCGTCAAGGTTAGGCTCGACCCCAAGGAACTTTACCTCTTGGACGAAGCCGACAAGAAACTCAATAATGGAAACAGGGCCCGCACAATCCGGGACTTGATCGCCCGGTTCGATGAAATCGACCGCGCCAGAAGGCTGGCTGCAGCCTTTGACCGGGTCGGCCTGGCTAAGGCCGAACTTGCGACCCTGCTGGCCGCGGAACAATCCTTCCCTGCAGACCCCGAGTTCCGCGCAAAGGGTCGCGGTCCGGGTCAATAAACCCCCGTTTATTGTTTGGTTCAATGCTCGGTTGGAGCATCGAGTTTTCCAATAAATATTTAAGCCATCGGCGACAATAGACTGTGGCGTCTTAAAAAAAGTTGAAATGCGGAGTTGGTTCGGTAACCCGACGACCCCTAACCAAGGTCGTCGATGCTCGCAAGGCTGGTGGGTTCGACACCCACACTCCGCGATTTCTTTTTATATTTTTTTGTGGTCTAGTGACCAGACGCGCCCTTATCATTAAGGTTTATTTGTTACTCTTTTTTATCCGTTTGCTTACCTGTAAAGTATATAGGCGATACCTATATATATTAGTTCGTTCATAATAATTATGTGGAAAGCGGGGTGGTCCGGTGACCAGACGCGCCCTTATCAAGCGCGTGCCTCTTCGGGGGCGCAGGGGTTCGACTCCCCTACCCCGCGCACATAACAACGTGATCGACATGGGCTTTAGGCAACTACACTGCTATCGTTGTGGCTGGGACTGGGGCACAAGAAAAGACCAGGATCCCGTGCACTGCCCACACTGCAATTCCCCTTACTGGCACACCGAAAAAGGCATCATTCCTATGGGCCGCCCTAACAAAGACGGCAGCGTGCCGGCAACCCGCGTATAGTCCAATCTGATGGCGTTTAAAAGAGGCTGACGGGTGACTGGCGCGTGGCGTTGCGCGCAGCGTTTATCTGGTTGCTCGGAACGCCTTGCTTTGCTGTGGCGCGAAGCGCGCGTTGCAGACAGAGCTGGCTTTCCATTAGGCTTTTGAGTCAGCTTTCAAGGAGCTTCACCCAGCTTTTTTGAGCAGGTTTCGTTTTCAAGAAAAAGGGTAGGCTTTGAAAAAGCACCCTCAGAGCCGGCCCGAGCCAGACAAAAACGCTGGCGGTTCTCCCTCGTGATTGACACTTTGCAGAGCTAGCTGGAAAAGGGTAGGTCAAAAGCACCCGCTTTTTTGAGCTTTCCCAAGCTACCTTAGTAAGATTCACCCCAGCGCGTAGCGCTGGACACTCTCTTTCTTTATTCTTATTCAATATACCCTACTACCCTATTACCTACTGTTGGAAGGGTAGGCGTGGAAGGCCGCGCCGTGCAGCAACGACGCGGGTCCTTCACACATCTCGGGTGGGCGCATCCGCATGATGTTGGGCTCAGTGTATCGGGACGTTCGTGAGGTACTTGTAGTAGGTCACGCCGTGCCCGATGAGTATGATGAGGAACAGTGCTGTTGTTGGCTTGAAACGCAGGTCTGGTTTGTTCCCGAGCGCAGTCCGCTTCTGGGTCAGGCTCACCGCCCAGGCAGAGAAGAGGTATGCCAGCATGATGAAGAAGCTGTTTGGGATGCTTGCAGTGTAGCCCTTGCTGACCGCGTCATAGCCGCCCAGCAGTTCGCCGTACGTGCAGATTGATGCCAGGTTGCCATCGCACGTGCGGATCACCCCGACTTCACTTGAGCGCGCGGTGGTATTGGGTAGGACAGTGGGCTTGCTGACTAGGCTGCCGCTGCTTGCGCCAGTGCTTGACGTGGGCGCAGTGGCGACAAAGGTTACTGTCGGGGTAGTCAATGATGTTGACGTGCTCGATCCCCTTTTGGCCACGCACGTAACGTAAATCGCGTGGATGGCCGCGCTGGTTGCGACCTGCCCGGTGGTGGGGGTGTCGTTGGCCACGCTACTTGAGAAGAGGCTCTCGCTCGTGTCTATGGTGTAGTTGCATGAGAAAGTATTGCTGTACCCCGTTGCAGTGACTGTCAGCGAGACGGGGTTGGAATTGATCGTTCCGTTGTAGGGGTGGACTATGGTCACAGAATAAATCTCGGTGATGTTGAAGTGCTGTTCGGTGGAGCAGTTCCAGCCTCCGTCAGTCGTGTTCGCGCATACCTGGTAGAACACCGACTGGCCAGCGTATGAGGCGTTGCCCCAGGGGAACCACGCGACACCCGAGCTCGCGTTCACCAGGAAGGGCGACCCGTACTCGCCTGAGTAATTCTGCCAGGACCCGGACTCGTTGGTAGCAAGCACCACGTGCGACACGTTCATCACCGAGGCGTTAACCACGACCGACAGGTTCTCGATTGCATCCGACACGAACGCGTGCTGCAGCGAGTAGAACTGTGGGGAGTCCAACAGCACCGCGTACCCGCGCTTGATGGCCTCCTGGTTGCCCGCGTTGTCCGTGGAGTTGTAGTCGAACGAGTTGTTGCCCGCAAGCGTAATTGGGATGGTCGTGCCAACCTGCCAGGGGCCGCCGTTGACGCGGAAGCTCGTCCTGTTCGGGCCGCTAAGCGCGTCCGTTGAACTCAAGGTCACGTTGAACGCTCCCGCCTGCGCGACCGCAGGCGCATCGTCAGTAGTCACCGGGGCAGTCAAGTCAAGGAGCCCATAGAACGCCTTGGGCGCGCCCACGTTCCCCGCGTTGTCCGTAGAGTTCGCAACAGCCGAGGTATTTCCCTCGATTGAAATCAACGCAGCCAAACCCGACGAGTAAGTCCCGTTCATCACAAACCCAGTCGAAGCAACCCCGCTGTGAACATCGACCGGAGTAAAGTTGATGTGGTACGGCAACCGCGACCAGTACTCCCGCGCGTTGCTAGTCACTGTCGGAGCAACGTTGTCGAACGCCCCGTACACGGTCTTGGACGCCTCCTGGTTGCCAGCAACGTCCGTGGTGTTCACGTTGTACGTGTTGTTGCCCACCTGGTTGACAAGCGTCGCGTTCCCGGACTGCCACGCGCCGCCGTTCAAGCGGAACATCGTCGCAAGCCAACCCGACAAGGTTTCCGTGACAGACCAGTTCAAGAAAAACGGCGTCTTCTGCCAAGTACCCGGGGCGTTGTTGCCCGTCACCGGCGCAGTCTTGTCCAAGCGAATCGTTGACGACCACGAATAAGTCCGCGCCGCGTTGTCAGTCACCTTGCAACGGAAGTACGAGACGCCCTCAGTTGAAACCGTAACCGGGCTGGAATACGGAGTCGTCGGCGTGCACGTGTTCGTCGAATCAGCACAGCACAGCGTCGATGCCAAACCCGAAACCGCATCCGAGGACGACACGGCGATAAGCGGGTTGAACCGCACCCAGCTTGAAGTCGAATTGTCACTACCCGTCGGGTCCGTCTTGTCAATCTGAATCGCCTTAGAATAGATGGACGACGTACGACCCACGTTGTCAGTCACCCGATACCGGAAATACGACGTCCCATCAGCCGAAACCGTCACCGCCCCCGAGTACGTTATCGACGGCGTACAAGAATTGACCGAGTCCACACAATACTTCGTCTCCTTAACTCCCGACCCGCCAGTATCTGCAGGCGTGACCGTAATCGGTACATTCCCCTGCTGCCAGCCAGTCGGCGCGTTGTCACTCCCCGTCGGGTTCGACAAGTCAATGGCCGCATAGCAGTATTTCAGCGTCTCATTATTGCCATAAGGGTCAACAGCAAACCGCGCTATCGACTGATTCCCCTCAGTCGAGACAGTGAACGTCGTCGCGTTGCTCCAAGCACCCCCCGCATAAGTATGCGACAAGTACAACACGCTAGAAGCATCAGTCGCATTCAACGTCACCAAGTACGCCGCAGCAGTATAGGTCCCATTCGAATCACAAGTCGAAACCGGCGCAGTAGTGTCCGCCACGCCTTCCGACCCGAAGAAATACCCCGGAGTCGAAGCAGCATACGGGTAAATCTTTAGATTATCAAGAACGAGTTCGGAACCAGTCTGGTTAGAAGAACCAACGAAGGTAAATCTGAAACCATACGTTCCGACAGGGAAAGAAGCGATCTGTTCCGTCCAAGACGTGTCAAGTGCAATCGAAACGTTTCCCAAGATATTGCCAGTATAAGAAATCAGACTAAGATTCATCAACTGCCCAGTAACTCCTTCCTGCTTAATTTCGTGGTAAAACGAGATTCCGTAACCTGTCAAGTTTGTAGTTGTATTATACTGGGCATATCCCACTGCGGAAGCCTGTTCACGAATAAAGAAGAAATAACTACCGTGCTGTGGCGAAAGACCATTATAGTTTGTGCTTGCACCTACGCCGTTATAACCCCCACCACCACTGTATGCAGTCCACCCCGAAGGCTTGTTTGTTGCACCGTCATAATAGGTATAACTCGCCCCGTCTTCGAAGCTCATGTTGTAGAAAAAGATTGCAGAAGCGTTCGAAAGCGAAGCCGCCCCAGAGTTCCCATAATACATGAACATAGACTGGTTAGACGTAGTGATGGTCGTCGAAACTGACACGTTGAAAACCGCCCAGCTACCGTCAACCTTGGATTCAAGCGCATACTTTAAGGCAGTTGAATTCGTGCTGTCAACAAAACGCACGTCATCAAAGTCAGCCTGCATATCCGCGTCGTAAGTCACGTTCACCCGCAAAGGATAGCCAGCCACAACAGACCCGGAAGGAACCCAATACAGAACTGACTTTACTTTCGTCCAGCTCGCGTGCCACCACGCCATCTGCAGCAACCGCGTGATCGTGCCTGACGCGTTTGTTTGAAACACCCAGTCATAATCCTTAAGCGGGCTAAGGTTCTGCCCGAGCACCATCACCCGCCGCGTTTCCCCCGGAGCGAAGGTCTTTCCTTCAAGCGGAACCCAGTTCGACACGTTGAAGGAAACACTTTTCGTCCCACTCTGAGAACAATTGTTGAAATAGCTCGTCCCATTCGCATTCGAGACGGACTGGTTCACGCAAGTGTAAACCGGCTGCACATCAGTCACAGTCGAGTTGACTTCCACCACGACCACCGAGTCAGCGTAATCAGCCTTCGCAGTCGCAATCAACTCGCTCGGGGTTTTCGCCCGGAACGTCAAATCAAGAGACACCGGCACCGGCTTCGGCGCGCAGGTCACCGGGTCGCCGACCGAAGTGCTCGCCTTCCAGAGCTGGACCAACGGCGTCGCCGACGCCCCGATCCCGATCTTCTGGAATTCGGCCGACGGCTGGTCGGACACCAACCTCGCCATCCCGGCCGCCAACCTCGCCTTCATGCCCGCCGGGCAGGTCGGCATGCTCACCTTCTACCGTTACGGCGACTACACGGCCCC
>Ga0209340_1001030_pt1 | contig 23036 bp, 24 predicted proteins | sample EPASupsiteSAE323_FD_187266 | JGI IMG/M metagenome (GOLD analysis project Ga0209340, IMG submission 187266) | Bioremediated contaminated groundwater from EPA Superfund site, New Mexico - Sample SAE3-23 (SPAdes) (version 2) | ecosystem: Environmental > Aquatic > Deep subsurface > Groundwater >... | reverse complement strand
ACCGGCCATTCGTCCTTCTAAGTTCTTCTATCGGTGTAAGTGCCGGAGGCATCGGGCGAATAACTGGAATTTTAAAGTTTGGGCGGAGGTCTTTATTTATATATTCAACCATTTCCATGTGCTCAAAAAAGTTTAATGCCTCACCCTTCTCGTGCATCTCAATACCCCGTCCTGTCGGGGTCACCGGGTTGAACTTGACAGAACCTGCACCATGATCAGCTGCAAGCTGTACAAGTTCTGCCATCTGGTGGCGATTTCCATGATGCACAGCCATTATCACCTGGCAGTTTTTATAACCAGCTGCCACAAGGTTGTCAAGCCCTGATAGAGCCCTCTGTTGTGCCCCTTTAACCCCTCTGAACTTATCGTGCTCTTTTGGATCAGGAGAATCGATACTCACCGAGACAAAAGACACTTTACTCTGATCTTTCAGAAACTTTGCAAGTTCAGGGGTAATAAGTGTCCCGTTCGACTCCATATTAAGAGAAATGCCCTCTTCTGTGAGGAAGGTTACAATCTCTTTAAAATACGGATGCAGTGTCGGTTCTCCGCCGGTAAGTTTAACACTTGAAAGCCCTAGTGTTTTCGCCTCTTTTACTGCTTCCTTTAATGCCACCGGATCTATGTAACTCTCAGGTCCCAGTGTTTCTCCTTCATACACCGGGCTTACCCAGCAGTGTCTGCACCTAAGATTACAGCAGGCGGTGAGATAAAGGTAAAAAGCTCTTAAAGGAGGCACTCCTTCCGGAAGGTCTAATTCAGGCCTGACTGGCATCTCCTTTGAATCAGGTACATCACATAAGGTCATCGTATGAAACCTCCCCTTTGTGGTACCGATAACAACTTAAAGGATCTATTCCAAGCAGTTTTCCAGTCTTTGTCATTACAGAAGCAGGACACCCTCCTGCACAAAACCCGGTATAAGGGCAGTCAGAACACGTTTCAAGTGATGATAATGGGATCTCTCTTCTGTAACGAACAGCGTTGATTGCAGGAGAATGCAACCAGGCTTCCTGAATGGAATGCATTCCTGCAACACCCATCACGAGTTTTGGAAGCATATTACATGGAACCATTGTACCATCGTGAAGGATGGACATCTTGGAAAAGACTCCTCCACAGGAGACTAGTCTTCCCCGGCCTGGTTTTTCAGTCTTTCCTTCGGCACGTAACTTATCTATCTCATCTATCATTCTTGCCATAGATAGAGGACCTGCCTGTGCACCTATCCTCCCCCCATATTTTTCGTTTATTTCTGTTAGTTTTTTCTTTGCCGTCTCTCTCTGTTCATTGGAGAGTAGTATGTTGTCGCCCTGGCAACGTGCAGTTCCCATTGGTTCTGCTTCATTTGTAGAAAATCCGGAGAGCCCTATATCATCAATCAGAAGAGCAGCAATATTTTCAAGATCATCAATATTGTGCCGGTTTAGAGTAACCCTCACAGTAACAGGAAAGCCTGCATCTTTCAGGAGGCGAAGGCCTCTTACCGCCCGTTCAAAACTGTTTGGGGGCCGGGAGAGATCATGGATTTCAGCACAGGAACCGTCGATTGAGATCTGGATAGAGTTAAGGCGGAGTCTTCGTTTTCCTTCGCTGAATTTCTTTATGGTCTCTTCTGTTATCAGGGTACCGTTGGAGAGGATACTGTACCTCATCCTGTTCCTGATAACAGAATCGATAATCTCGAAGAGATCCTTTCTTATAAAGACCTCACCACCTGAAAGTGTAACTTTTCTGACTGCGAGTTCTCCAAGTTCAGAAAGAATAGAATACCATGCCTCGGTATCCAGATCGTGTTTCTCCTGCATGCTGTCGGCATAAAAACAGTATTTGCATGAAAGATTGCATCTGCCGGTAATTTCAAGATCTACTTCTCTGGGGGCTATTGAGAGACCTTCAGGCGGAATAGTATAATCTCTTAAAGGCATAAGTTCAGAGTTCATGAATCTACCTTAATGAGGTAATTTTCTCCAAGTCCGTCAAGAAAAGTCTGGATATCCTGGAGCACTACATCCCGTTCAGGTGGATCATCATATGATTCAATCATGAGTGCACAGATCTCATCAATCGAACGTGGCTCTTCGATAAATTTCCAGATTAGAAGTGCACTGGAGTTGACAAGAATAAAATCGTCGATATCAGGGTTATAAAGAATAACATCGTCATCTCCTTCAACCCTGCATGAAACATCAGGATTTGCCTTGTAATTGATTATTTCACTCTCAATCATGTAATTTTCCCTTATTCGTTAACTGTTTTATTAACCGGATAAAACTTCATACCCGATGAAGCCGTCATCTGCAAGTAACCTGATACATGCATCTACATCCTCTGTCACACAATCAGGCACATCAGTGAAACTTTCGGCTATCTTTAGTGCAATATCCCCGGGACTACGACTCCCATCAATCAGCTCCCACACCATCACACCAGTACTGTTAAGTGCAATCGAGATCCCGGTGTCACAATTAACAAGTACCAAACCGTCATTATTGGTTTTCCAACTTGCAACAGCAGGGTTTGTGACAGGAATATTATTAAGTTCAAGATCAGATGGAAGTTCTTTCACTTTTAATCGTTTTTAAGGAACCAGATAAAATAATTATTATTAGATCTTTGCCCGGTTTTTGACAGTTATCTGAAAATACTAAGTATGCATGGATAATAATTAATTATTGGAATGGATTGTTAAATACCAAAGCCTTTTTAAAAAGAATAGATCTTGTCTTTTAACACGCAAATAAAATAAACATAATTTCAGATACATTACACAAAACAATGGAACATTAAATAAAATTAAGCCCATTCAAGGGGATATATGTAAAAGCATTGTAGTGGTTAAATAAGTGTACTCACAAAACTAATGCCGCTTAATGATAATTAAAATAGCATAAATAACCACCAAATAATATTAAGGTTAAGGTCATGAACGATACCAATTCTTTTCCGGCACTAACCCTTGCAGACGGGACAACATATCTCCTGCATGCAACAGATAAAGAATCAGAGCTAGCAATAACCCGTCTGACTGATCTGATGTGTCTTGGCAAAGCAGGGGTAGGGCATAAGATCTTTGTCTCTGTCACAGACCCTGATGAGCCTAAAGCTTACCATGAAATATCTCTTCCCAGAGATGATGTTGTCCAGGTCTGTATTATTCCAAGAAATATTGATAATTCAACAATGGGGATTATCCAGATGGATACCATTGCCAGGAAATTTGCTCTTCTTGCACTCCCAAAAGGGGCTATTCTCCTCCACGGGGCTCTTGCGTGCATTAAAGGCGAAGGCGTCTTACTGGTAGCCAGAAGCGGGACAGGAAAGACCACTGCCAGTAACCGGTTTCCCCCTCCCTGGCGTTCGCTTTCTGATGACGGGACTTTTGTTGTGAAAGATGCAAAAGGTAATTATTTCGCACATCCATGGCCTACCTGGAGCAGGCTTTTTAGCGGAGAGACCGGGTGTAAATGGCATTTTGGTGAGTTTGTTCCTCTCGTTGCGATATTTGCCCTGTCACAGGCTGAAGTGGACTCGGCAGTTTCACTGGATTATGACCAGAGTCTTGCTTCTCTCATCGAATCTAATAACCAGATACTAGGAATGAGAGTTAGAAGAGAACTGAATGATAAAGATACAGAGATTTTTACTAATATGCAGTTTTCGGCTCTTTCAAACCTTGCCAGGGTTGTTCCGGCATACAAATTAAATATTAGTCTTACTGGGAAGTTCTGGGAGGTTATTTCAGATACAATTAATACACTTGATACCAGTTCGGATAAATTACCAGTCAGCAAGGAAGGAGAAAAATCGGATTTACCCACAGATTGTCCTGGTATGGATGGTTCTTATATTCCAATTGTTGTGTCAGGATGCAGTATGCTGCCAACTCTTTGTCAGTCTGAACTGTTAGAGGTCATTCCATATGGCAGTGATAACACCGGTCCCATGGTCGGGGATGTAATCTGTTTCTTTTCATCGAAAAAGAATTACAGGATTGTACACAGGGTAATTAAGATATCAGAAGAGGGAATAGTTACACGTGGGGACAACAACTGGGCTGCCGACTCATATCCAGTACTGGATGATGAGATTATTGGCAAAGTCGCCTTCACCTGGAGGGAGGGGAAGAGAAGAGAGATTCCAGGCGGGTTTTACGGAAGAGTTATTCACAGGACACTTAAAGCCAGAAAAAGAGTGTTAAGGCTTGCATCTCCTGTGGTCAGACTTATAAGCCCTGTTATTAAGGTTACCAGAAGTTTGCCTGATTATTTCCCGGGATTGTCCGGCAAAAAAGTGGTTGTCTATTCAACGGGACACAGGAGAGTGATGAGGCTTTTTATCAGGGGGAAGACTGCCGGGGAATTTGATAGTATCAGAGGCATATGGAATATCAGGTATCCTTACACTCTCTTTGTTGACAGTGAAAGCCTTCCCAAAATTGAACGTGCATTTACCAGATATAATATCGAGAAAAAGGAGCAGTGAATCAATAATTAACCAGGATGATTTTAAACTAAATATATTTTAAATTACGATTAAATCTGATTAAGGTTGAGATGTAGATTTAAGCTCAGTTATTTTATGGTTAGCAAGACCTATAGCTTTCATAATGATATCATCATCCATTCCAAGCGATATTAATTTTTTAGCCATAATAATCCGTTCCTGGATTTGGATATTCGTGTATTCTTATCGAGATTTATTAATCATTTCTAATGATAACTCTGCTTCTTTCATTATTTGATGAATTATTCCTGGCTTTAATTCTTTATGTTGTGGGACGACTATTCTATAAATTGAATCTGCTTTCTTCATTATTACGTGGTATCCGGTTTGTCTAACAGGTATCCAGTCAAACCTTTTTAAGATTTTAACCATTTCATAACCCGAAATATTGGGTAATCGTGTCATACAGAAACTTCTACTAATTGAGATAACTGCAATCATCGAAAAAGAAAATGATGGATATGTTTCACTCTGTCCTGAACTAGATATTGCTAGTCAGGGAGATAATATTGAAGAAGCTCGTGAAAACCTCCACGAAGCGATAGAGTTATTTTTCGAATTTGCATCTTCTACAGAGATCCAAAACCGATTACACGAGGATTTATACATTACCCGCCTTGAGGTGGCAGTTGGGTAAATTAAAAATACCGCATTTTCTTGATAAACTTAACTACAAAAGGAATGGCTGCCTGATTATAGGGAGAAGAACGTTTACAGGGCTGCTCTATTTATCCATTCCTATGAGAATATTATATCATTTGCCTTAAGAGGTCTGGTCTTCAGTACAGCAGGAAGTAGTGCATAAATAACTAATCAGGATGTATTTTATTCAATGGCATTTCAATCCGCCACCTTCACGCCCATATCTCCAATTGCAAATGAATAATCCAACTCTCGCTCTTGCTGGTTATTTAAGGATAGACGGCTGGAAAATTACTATATGGATGAAAACAGCCGCCGGATAATATCACTTGCTAAAGAAGAGTTAGAGCCCTGTCTGAGCCACGTTCTTATCAGTTCATGCACCCATGTAAAGGGCCATGGCGGGGTGAAAAAGATGGCACGTGAAGTCCAGGCAGCTCTCCCCGAATACCCATTTTCAGCCCGTTTTGATGTAGCGTCGTTTTACGAGACAATCAACCATGAGATCCTTCTTTTACAACTGGAAGACTGTACCTGTCCCTCACACCTGGTGGAGGTCGTGAGACAGTATCTCGCTAAGCCATACACAAACGGTTCAGGTATCGGGCTCACGGCCGGAGGTTCGATATCACCGCTGCTCGGGGGACTGTACCTGCACCCGCTAGACACAGCGTTTGCGAGACTTTCAGGCGAGGGCAAGATAGGAAAGAATAATGATGAAACTGCTCTGATGAGAAGAGAATGGACATATGGTAACGCTAATGCAAAGGCTGAAAAGCAGGGAATATTCTATCGACGCTTCATGGACGATATCATCATCCTTGCAAAGACCAGATGGATGTTACGAAAAGCTATAAAATTGATGTATAATATTCTCCATTACCTTGATCAGCGAGTGCATAGAAAAAAGAAAATCTTCATAGTTAGAACAGAAAGGGGGTTTGATCTACTCGGCTACCACTTTACGCCCCGAAAAAAACTCGTTCCATCAGCTGAAATTTTATGCCGAATGTTGACACGTGCCAGCCGGCTTTGGAGAGGGGGCGTCCGAAGAAAGGCTCTGGCAGTATGTGTCATGTTGGCAGACCTCAGTGCTTGGTGGTGTTTTTGGTAGGGTGGAATTGGGATCTCAAGTAAAAATTACCACGACGAGGGGAGATATGTTCATAAACTTTTGTTCACATAAAAGTCGGCCCTTTTTGTCACCTTTCCTATGAAAATAGCATTTGAATAGTTTCTTCACCCATTTGTTAATGATGCAATTTTCATGTTTTTTGGTGTGAACCATGAAGTGGTTCATGTGAGTTTCTCATGTTGATCTTACGTAACATTCCCTTACGATTGAGGGGGGCGAAGAGAATGGGATGACGGAAGTGATAGAAAACAGTTACATGCGTACACGTATCATACATATGAGCATATGCCGGCAAAAACATTAAAATACGTGAAGCCGTGTTTGACGAGGTTTGGGAACGGGATCGACGAAAACAACAGAACTGGGTTTGCTGGTTGTAGCCCACCTGGGAACTCGGCAGATGAGTGTTATATGAACGGGACTGGTGCATCTGATATGTGCGCCGACACCGGCGGAACGGCCACAGGATATTGCCAGAACACGGGGCCTAGTCCATCTTACTATTGTGCTAATGGATCAAGCACGGAGACATGTGCTAATACGGGTAGTTCCGCCACATATCACTAAGTTTATACCTTTTTTGGATGTATGGAGTGGGGAACGAAGTCCTAATCTGTGGCGTGAACTGGGGTAAACGTGTGTCGTATCGGTTGAATATTATGTGTCGTGCGTAAAAACCGTGCACTGTGGCGAACGACTGACACAGTCACGCCCTGGTGGGTATTTAAAAAACGGTTTGAACGGTGATTCAGGGCTTGTCCGAAATAGACACCACGTGCTGCTACGTATGTTGCTTGTTGTTCTGACAATAAGGAGCTGATTACAGTTATGTGTAACTATTTGGGAATATGGGGTGTTTTGATGGCGTCAAACCAACTTAGAACCTCATGCAAAAAGGTGTCTGTCCAATCGTCGCCATGCGACTGCTGCTTCGCATGTAATTGGGGTACCATTTAAGTGCCCTGTCCCAGGATGTAAGTGAACTACCGTACTAAACTAAACAAAGAACCTGGGTAAGGGCAATGATGAAGCAAGATTGCCCTATTGTTGATAACATTGAATACTTAAGAGTTAAGCAGCCCAGAACTTGACAGAGTATTTTTGGATATGGGTTTTTGGCAATACGACGTGGAAATTAAATTTAAGTAATTCACAAAATGCTTCTTTTGCTAAAGAAGAGTTAGAGCTCTGCCTCAACCCTGTTATTTCCAATGAAAATCCCTACCATTCTAAGAGATACCTTCATAAAATGTAGATAAGATCATAAAATATCAGGATCTGGTGCCTTGAGTAGGATATCAGCTTTTGCAATAATTTCCAAAAGTTGCTCTAATGATACTTCCATAGGTATCATTACCTTACTCTTTGCTTGAGTCTTTTTTTCTGGAAATATAGGATCCTCATAAAGTTCATTATTGGTAAGAAGGTGCCAGATAATGGTAATCATCTTTCTTGCTGATGCTATGGTAGCTTTAGCTTTCCCAATGATCTCACTTTTTCTTTCGTAGAACATTCGAAATGAATTAAACCTACATCTTGCCGCTGCATGAGCAATTTCTGCTAATATCCATCTTGCATGAACTGACCCTCTTTTAGTAATGCTACCTGTCCGAAATTTTCCTGCTGACTGGTAGACATTTGGAACTATTCCTAACCATCCTGCGAGTTTATCTCCAGAAGAAAAGTCGTGAATGTCACCGATTTCTGCAATAAGAGTTGCAGCCCCAATTTCTACAATTCCGGGTATAGACATAAGAATCTTCATTTCCTTGAGATAATTCTCATAAGCATAATGTAATGCAGATTTCTTTAATTGGAGTTCTTGTTCATCCAAACATCTGATCACATCTAAAAGAACTTTTATCTGAAAGAGTGCCGATTTAGAGATACTATCTCCAAGTACTTCAACGATTTTGTCTTTTTCTCTTGTGTTCTCTTTGGTAAGGTCGGAATTATATCCTTTAATTGCATCCCGTTTATTATTCCTGTAAGGAGCATGGTACCAGATTTCCCGAAAATATCTGATAGGACAGAAGAGAGTCGAATCATTTCAGTATTGAGAATGCCTCTGACCTGGTATTTAAAACTGGTTCTTTTCTCTACTAATCTGTGACGTAGACGTAAAATCTTGCGAAATTCCCTATGGTTTCTAGAAAAGATTCTTGATGGTTGAATCATCCCATACAGAGCAAGTCGGGCAATAATTTCCGAATCAACTTTATCTGTCTTTTTATGTGATAAAGCTTTAATATCCCGAGCATTTCCAACAATTACTGGAATAGTATCGTTAATAAGTTCATAAATAGGTACCCAAAAGTCACTGGTAGATTCACAGGCAACAACTTCGCACTTATGGTTGGTGATCCATAATTTAAGCGCATGTAAGCCATATTTTGTTCGTTCAAACCGTTCTTGAAAAATCTGACCGGTACTCCACAAGATTGTTGTAAGGATGAATTTATTGTGAATGTCCAGTCCAGCTGATATATTAACAGTTGCTGTCATAATTTTAGGAATTGGGCAGATGAATAGCCTGACAGGCCAATTTCCTATCCGTGTTCAAAGACACAATTCAGCCTGCGAAAGCAATTCAGCCGTTAGTTTTTTTGACAGGGTAAGCCCTAAAATAATAACAACCTCCTCTGTCCAATTTGGTTTGGCCCGAAAAACTTAAAGCACTTTCATTTATTAAGTCTGCTGCGAATCAGCCTCGGAGTTTTTTTTAAAAACATATCCCCGTCTATTTAATTGTTCTATGCCAATGTTAATGGTTAAAATCATAACCTGCCCTAAAACCTCTTTTTTACTCACTTTTTTCTAGCCTTGATCTGTTCATTGAAGGGTGTAAATAATATCAAAAAAATCCGATATGGCCCTATTAATCGAAACAGGACCCATAACAAACAAATTTTGAACAAGCGGGGATGGAAACGTCGATAGAATTTGTAATCTCATCAGATCACACATAACTTTTCCAGTGTTTCCCAGAACTGACAAAACCACTATTGTTCAAGCCAGTATTGCAATTGCTTGTGAAAGAACCTCCATATCTGGATTTTGCACTGTAAATTCGGCTCTTCGTCAGTTTCAGTGGGTAAGATGTATGATCCCTTAAATATAGTGTATGGTTACTGCAGAGGATCTCTTTCGGGCTGCCCTGCATCATACTGCTCATGGGTCCATTTCTTCTATCAAATTTAAAAAGGTGAAAGTAAATGGATTTCTTTGTCTTTTTCTAACAGGCTCCCTATTTTTTCTCCTGAATGTAATAATTAAATTGTGAAATATATGATACCCTGAAGAGATCTGAACCCGAGAGTTTAAATCATCCGGAACTTATCAACGACTTTTTCAACAATGTTTTCAAAATCGTCATCAGAACAATCAATTCTAATATCGGCATACTTTTTGTAGAGCGAGATCCTCTGGTTATACATATCCTGAAGACTCTGGCCCACCACCAGGACAATTCCACGTGTTCTGATGTTGTTCAGTCTTTGGACCATTATTTCAAAGGGGATATCCAGGTAAAGAACTACACCATCTGATTTCAGGTATTCCATTGCGTGTCTGCTGAAAACAACACTACCCCCCGTGGCAATAACAGTATTATGACAATCCAGGCCCATAATCGCTTTTTCCTCTAACTTCAGGAAAGTATTAGGCCCTTCCTTATCAATTATCTCCTGTAGTAGCCTTCCTGAATTTTTTTGTATTACAATATCAGTATCAATAAAATTCATTCCTAAGGTTTTTGCAAGGATAACCCCTAAAGTGCTCTTTCCTGCACCGGGCATTCCAATAAGTATAATATTTTTCATGTAGTTTTAGATTCCCTGGTATCTTTGATAATTAGCCTTATCTCTTCAATTACTATAGTATACCGCTTTCTACTTGTGATTGATCCTTATCTGCTCTGCTATCCAGATATTAAGAGATTATTTACCGGATCTACTACGCAAACCTCGATTGAATTGTTATCCTGAACTCTCGTACTTTAGGCACAGCATCCAGAGAGACTGAGTATTTCCCCTTATTTTGTCAATTCACTTTGTATCAGAAAATCCGTGTTATCTATCATTATAACCTGCATATAAAATCCTATTAATCGAATCAGTGGAATAAATACGAAGATATAAATTTCTGAAAACCGTTCTGCCTTTCGGTTTTTCCTGGAATACTTCAATCTCGCTTATATCGGCTAGCTGATCGGTATTGATATCAGTGAATTCATATGTTTTCAACTAGGGAGTTTTCTTTGAATATCTTATATGCTATATGATGCGGAGGTTTTTCCAAAATTCCTTTCATTTGAATTATCTCTTTGATATCTTCGTCGATTACATGAGAGACAATTAAATAATCTTCATTATTCTTATCGTCATAATGCTGGTATACATCATCATCTGGGATTATTAGATCAGTATTGCCCTCTGATTTAAGATTATACTCATTTTTTGAACCATCATCACGTATAATTTCCACACTTACAGGAACCCAGAAGCCCCCGTTTTTCAGAAATTGTAAATAACAGACTGCATCTGAAATGTTGCTCATAAGTAATAATCCCAATTTACATTATATATATCAATCGTCACTATGACCAGTCAGAACATGAACTGAAATATAAAGGATAAAATTATGAGTATTTTTTGGGAGTCTGATACACTTATCAGTTATTACCGATAATTTTTCCTGCAACATAACACCTAACCGGAGTAACTATGGATGATAGAACAGGGGAGAAACTGGTCTCACTAGTTAAATGTGACGATTATGGACGTGAAAAAGTATATAATGCGGTGAAACAATCAATCGATCTCATAGGGGGTATTGAGAGGTTTATATCACCCGGCCAGCGGATATTCTTAAAATTTAATCTCCTGATAGGTGCTGCACCTGAAAAAGGAGTAACGACTCACCCTGAAGTTGTCCATGCCGTGGCCAGAATACTAAAAGAGTATGGTTGTTCTGTGATTATGGGTGACAGTCCTGGATCCGGACTGCCATATACTGAAAAAGTTTTGAAAAAGCACTATGCAATAGCCGGATATTTCCCCGTTTCGGAAGAGCTGAACATTCCACTCAACTATGATACAGGGTACCGGGAAGTTCCTGCACCCTCAGGAAAGATGGTAAAACGTTTCTCCATCATCTCTCCATTACTTGATGCTGATGCTGTGGTAGTCGTTTCCAAAGCAAAGACTCATACTCTGACCTTCCTCAGTGGAGCAGCGAAAAACCTGTTTGGTATCATTCCCGGTTTTGAAAAACCAATGTATCATGGAAAAATGCCTTCTTCTGATGATTTTTGTAATGTAATTATAGACCTTAACGATCTTATCAGACCCAAACTGCAGATTATGGATGCTGTGACAGGGATGGAAGGAGATGGTCCACATACCGGAAACCCCCGCAGGATCGGTGCAATACTGGCATCTGCTGACCAGAACGCTATCGACGTCATTACTGCCCGGCTTATGGCATTTGATCCTATGCAGATAGGGACTATCAAGGGAGCAGTACAACGTGGATATCTTATGGAAGATCTGAGTGACGTTGTAGTGGTTGGCGATGACCCGGAGGCACTCATTGTCAGAGATTTTCAGCATCCTTCCACGTATACCGGTCTCTCCAGGGCCGGGTCACGTCCTGGGATTAAGGGGAAGATCGTAAGTATCATGATGTCTCTTCTCAGGCAATATGCCCCATGGCCAAAGATAGACACAAAAAAGTGCATCGGCTGTATGAAATGTGTACGGAGCTGCCCGAAAGAGACTATTTTAGTACATGGAAAAAAACCGGAAATCATCTATTCAAACTGCATCCGATGCTACTGTTGTCATGAGATGTGCGATAGTCATGCGATATCACTAAAAAGAAATCTTCCAGGAAAAATATTGGCCTTACTTGTGAGAAGATCTTAAAAATAGGATCTTCCCATATCCTGTTATTTATCATATTCTGGGCTTGGATAACATCATGCATTTATGTATCCAAACTTCGAATCTCTCGTGGTTCCGGGTTCTCTGAACTTATACTGCCGGTTGAAAGGGCTGTAACTCTGCAAATTGGTGTTCATGCGAGAGTGATTCAACGGGTTTCGATGATAATATCCCCTGGATGATCAGATAAGAAAGGTTAATTCTTGTTTCTCCAGATATTCACTGCTCTCCCTGATGGGTACCATCGTATTATTATTTGTTCCTTCTCACTTAAGTGTGTATAATAACATATTTAAACGGCTCTTCGGCAAAAATGCGTTTACGAGTGTGGAGTCATTAATTATTTCATGGCCGCAAGGCAGGATAACACCAGGATATCGTTCTTTCGACACTGCCACGTTAAGCCTTGCCAGCCAGATCTTCAGTATATACTTCCCTACTCCTGCAATGGTAGAGAAGATTGATTACTGTGTATGATATCCGGGAAAAATATCGATAAATCCGTGTTTTTAAGAAATTCTACAGAACACTTCGGATGCTTCTATGATCCGGAAATTCCCAATCTCATTTGAGTAAATATAGTAGAATCACACGAGTTTACTACCCACATATGCATCATTAAAGAGATCATTGCCACTCTTCTGAATGCGGACTGCCTTATTGACTGTAAACCTTATCCAATGAAGATCAATCTGTTACTACTGGTTATGGATCTAACCGGTAATTGATACTCTTTATAGAGATTCTTGAGGAATCGGAAAAAGATTACACCTGGGATGCAGTAACCAGCCAGGTTGTACTGTTTGAATAACTATATCTTTCAATCCGGAATTTCGGGCATGTTTCTGCCAGAATTCCCATATTTGTTCCAACTTCCTTTGATGACAACCCGGTGTCGCTTGCAATATACTTTGACTTAAAGAAGTTCCTACCTGCCTTCACTTCCTTTTCAAGATAATTAATAAGACAGAGTTGTCTTTCGTTGTAGTTGATGCTGAATTTACTGCTCGTGAACATAATATCTCCATAAGTAAGGAATTGATATTGTGTAGGAGGAAAACCAGCCGGATAAACGGCTGGGTGAAGTGTTATGGTCAGTGAGGGAAATCATGAGGGAGACATTCAAAGAACCCCACTGACCGGAGGGTTTCAATTATAAGATGAGGGAGATATAACGACTGTAGGAGGACATGTTGAACGCTACTCACCTTGTATAGATCTCCTGCATGTTGAGATATTGGTTTTATTCTCTGTCACAACCTTCTGCAGGTCTGTGTGTGACATACTAGTGTTGCATGAAACACTAAATAAGAAGCATAGATAAAACCAATGGAAAATAGTCGGAAATAGTTTCAAAGTTATAATCTCACCATTTATCCGAAAGATGTAATCATATCATTAAACTAAAAAATGAATCGTAAATGAACTGTTTCACCTGGTTCAAAGATGAATTTATAATATGAAAAAAATTTCGAATACATAAATAGAGATATCAATTATAGTCGATTTCAACAGTTGCAACTGGTTGCAACACCCCAGAGAGAGTAATATATATGTCAAAAATACTGGGAGAAATACTTACAGCGATCAGATCATCGCGGATGTGCAACCCTGTTTTCTCGGTTTTTGGAAAAGTCAATGGTTAGCCTAACCAGAGCTCCAGCTGTAACTGCTATCAAGACCACATTATCACTGTGAAGATGGCTGACTGGTCCTACCAAAAACCTTTGTGATTTCATCCATCGTTACATCCTCATCAGTACTTCCGCAATATTACTCAACAAATTTTATATTTCTGTCAGGAATTGGATTTAATATGCTCTATAAAAATAAATGATCGAATATCGTAAACAGATTTATCTCATCCGGTAATGTCAGGTCAATAAACAAAGAGGTCTGAAATATGATAAAAGAGAAAAGGTATATTTTCAACTTCTTTTGGATGAATTTCTACTTAACAATTAAAAATATCGGAGATGAGATATCCGGCTTGAAATCTCTCATCTCCCATCTTTTAGTGAATCCATAAGGACGTAATAATAATCTGCCTTCTTTGTAAGGTACAGATGGTACCATGCCTCAAGGGTTGCTTCCCGCATTACTCCCAATTTTTTCATCACCTCGTATGTAAAATCCACTACAGCAATACCACTTGCAGTGATAAGATTACCATCAGAGACTGCTGGTCTTGAGATATAATAATCACCCCCGGTATACCCGGGACAGTTCATTTTCAGGGCATCGAAGTCATTGCTCGTATGCAGTCTGTTATTTAGCAGCCCAACCCTGGCAAGGCCCATTCTAGCTCCGCAGATGCCACCGATAACCATACCAGACCCAAGAAAATCCTCGACTTTTGCCCATACCGGATCGTGCATGGGATCCATCCAGGTCATTCCCCCCGGAAGAATAAGTAATCTGCCAGGAGACGGCTCGATATCATCTATCATTACATCTGGAACAAGACGAATACCTCCCATGGTAGTTACAGGATCAAGTGTCCGGCCACAGAGACGAAGATGATACCGCTGATCAGGATATTGAAAAAATCTGCCTGATACTAGTTCAGCAAGGAGATAAGCAGGTTCCCAATCTGCCATTGTATTGAGTACATAGAGGTAAATTCGATGTGTTATTTGTACTTATTGAATCAGTAAAATGTTAAGTCCATAGGTAGCCCATTGTAACGAACCGGGAAGATCCAGAATTTTAGGTAATATATTTAATACTGTCAAATCTCATTACCAGTTCGATGATGATTAGATATCGTATCACCTGTCTGTTATGACAGATTAATGACCGATAATAAATTCAGATTAGAATTTTTACTTAAAAGAAATCATAATATGAAAAATTAATTAATAATCTTAAAATCATTCATTAACTTTTCAAACTGGATAATCCCATATATTTTATTAGATACTACTCAACTTCTGCTCAAGGATGACAACTCCTTTCTCAGTATCTTCAATAGTCTTCCCACCTGTTAGGATTATTTTTCCTGATGAAAAGAGAAGTGCTACTATTTTGGGATCCGGGATACGATATACCAACCCTGGAAACTGTTCCGGTTCATACTCTATGGCTTCAAGACTCAGGGCCATAATCACCTTATTCAGGTTGATTTTAAAGCCCATATCATAAGAACAGACCATATTAGTTACGGCTACCGTAGGGGTATCTAAACAGGTTACTCCGGCCTCCTTCATCTTCTGAATGAGAATATCCCGGCCTCTGGCAAGATCCTCATTATTTTTAACACCTGTAATTACTACTTTCCCGGAAGCGAATATGAGAAATGCCATTTTTGGATCTTGAATTCTATATACTGCACCAGGAAATCGTTTTACATTAAGTTCACAATTTTCAACTGTTGTGGAGATTACATCTAGATCAATGGTTTCAGCAATAGATCCTGAAGCAACCATATTCTCTACTTTAAGAGACTTGATTTTTCCCTCATGCATCACAGGTAAGATTATCTTTATGTAACCTAGTGACTTCCGGTCAATTGTTTTATTATTGTAGTAAAATAAAAGTCTGCAATCCATAGTAAAAAAAATTCCTGATACGGCGCCATAATAATACCGATAAAACTCTACTGGAATGCTGATTATCTAGAAATCATATTTTGATCCAGTTAATAAACCAGGATAACTGAAAGCAGGGTTCTATTAATGTAATTACATGAATGGGAAGATCAACAAAGAACCATCGACCTTTTCTGATTCTATTATCCTGAACATTAAAGAAAAAATGTGGTTATAAAAGAGAATCCAAACAAATTTCTGGATTTGTTCATCAATATACTTATCCTTAATACACAAAAGTGATAATTATTAGTAAAATAGTCTTTTTCAGAAATGACAGGTTATTAAGAGAAGAGAAAATGCCAGAACATGTATTAGGATCTGATGTTATGAAGGTCCGGGAACAGATCTATTCATTTATCAAATATGATCAAGATGCCTGGATCCTGGATATAGGCTGTGGTTATGGTTATGATCTTATCAATCTTGGGAATAAATGTGGTACTGGCGTAAAACTGACGGGATTAGATTCATCTGGTAAAGCAATTGACAAAGCCAGGGAAAAAACTAAAAATGATCCCAGATTTAATTTTATTCATAAAGATATCGAATTAGGATTGCCTTTTGATGATGGAACCATTGATGTTATCTATTCCTGTAATCTTCTTGAATGTGTACAGCATAAGCAATGCCTGCTCGCCGAAGTTTACCGTATCCTGAAACCTGGTGGCCAGGTAGTATTTAGTCATATTGATTGGGATACCCAGGTCATCAATGGCAATAATAAACCGCTCATCCGAAGGATTGTTGCAGCTTTTAGTGACTGGACCCAGGGATGGATGAAAGAGAGTGATGGCTGGATGGGAAGAAGGATCTGGGGACTATTTCAGGAACACGGAGGCTTTTCCGGAGAAGTTATTCCACTTATCCTCGTTAACGACAAGTATACTCCCGGATTATATGGTCATGACAGGATCAGGGATATCCATACAATGGCAATAAATGGAGTAATCAGTAAAGATGATCTGGCTGCTTTTCAAGAGGATATTGATAAAACGATATCTGAAGGAAAATATTTTTATAGCGTCACATATTACGTGTTTTACGGGAAAAAAGTATAGTATTCAGAGATTATTGAAATATTTGATATTGAGCGGGTTGATCACATATTCAGAAAGTTTGAAATAATGCCTTATTTACAAGGTTCAATGATAAAGATCTCCCTAACAGTATATTAACCGTACTTTTCTTATCATTTAATATATAATTTAATTAATCTTATGGTAATGGACTAACCGATAGTTATAATATAACTCAAAGTAATATGTCATAAGAGTGACTGTCTTAATGCAGGATCCTAAAGATTACACCTTCCATGAGAGGGGGCTGAACAACATGAGTTCTTAAAAGCAACCAAAGAGTTCAAAACCAAAAAACAAGATTAATAAATGAATGTTTTAGTTATTAATGGAAGTCCTAACAAAGAAAACGGAAATGCAGTTCTCATTCTCAATCCATTGTTACCCATTTGAAGGCATTTGCATAAAATATCGATGCAGAATTTATCGGTGCCCTTCTCAGGCCAAATAATTCCTCTCTCAAAGAGATGATGGCAATGGGAGTTTTCGTCCAGGACATTCCTGATCCGACATGCCACTCAGAACATGAGATTATATGTGAAGACAGGATCTCCCGGAATCTCCTTGAAATAATCATCCGTCCGCTAATTCATAAGTATATATTCTTTAAGAACAATAATGATTAATTTAGAATAATTTCAAAGGGGTTTTAATACCGGAGTAAACAAAATGAAAATTAACGTAGTAAAACTGGTATTCTTCTCACCGACAGGAACAACAAAGACGGTTGTTTCAGGAATTGCAGATGGAATCAGTCATGATAATGTGGAATTTGTTGACATTACCCGGCCGGATACAAGAAAAAAACCATTGATAGCATCTGAAAACGAATTGCTTATTGTTGGAGTTCCTGTATACATGGGAAGAGTACCGGCATTAATAACTGAATGGCTGAATTCGATTCAGGCAAATAATACACCTACTGTACCTGTTGTTGTATATGGCAACCGTGTGTATGAGGATGCCCTGGTTGAACTTAAAAATATTTTATCAAAATGCGGATGTATTCCCATAGCCGGGGGAGCATATATAGGGGAACACTCATTCTCAAATTCCGAAACACCAATAGCACAAGGTCGTCCGGACAGAGATGATCTAAAATATGCCATATTATTCGGAAAGAAGATAGGTGAAAAATTACGTTCAATATCTTCGGTATCACAGATATCTGAACCTAATATCCCCGGGTGCTATCCGTACAGAGGAGATTCAATGTTATGGATCGTTGATTTTATTAAGGTGAGTGATGAGTGCACTCAATGTGGGCTATGTGCAGAAGTATGTCCTGTTGGAGCCATCGATCCCAAAAAAAGCAGGGTTATAATTAAGGAAAAGTGCATTACATGTTGTGCCTGCATTAAAAAATGCCCGAATAAAGCCAGGATAATGAAACCCGGTCTGGTAATGGATGCATCAAAGAGGCTGAATACACTTTATTATGAGCGAAAGGAGCCTGAATACTTTTTGTGATGAAATGAAATCCTGATTCAGAAATTTTAAATTATGGTATCTATTACAGGTAGTTATTGAAAATATGGGTTATCCGGGGTGAAATATTGGGAATAGCAGAGAGGAGACAACGGGAGAAAGAGCAGAGAAAGATTGATATCCTCGATGCAGCCGAGCATCTCTTCTTCTCCCGGGGATACGAGGATGTTTCCATGGATGAGATAGCCCGCGAGGTAGAACTCAATAAAGCTACCATCTATCTGTACTTCAAAAATAAGGAGACACTCTTCGCAGGTATAGTTCTCAGAGGAATCCGGATCCTGCAGGAAAAATACATGGAATGTATAGAAAAAAAAGTCCCTGGGATTGTCAGGATAGCCCTGATGGGCCAGGCTTATTACCTGTTTTCACTGGATTATCCGGATTATATCCGAATGATCCAATTTTACAGTTCCGAACGTTTTTCCAATGAGAATCCGTGTAGTCCGGAGATAGGAAAAGGATACGGTACATGCCGGATGCTTCTTAAGGATGCTATACAGGAGGGAATAAATGACGGCACGATACGGGCTGATCTCGATCCATTCCTGACATCGATGTACCTGATGACCTCTTTTATGAGTATCCTTTCCATGGAAAATAAGTGGAAACTGGTTATAGAAGCGGAAGGTTTTAGTTATGAACAGTTCACCCGGGATTTCTTCAGGTTTATAATTCCGGCGATAGTATCAAAGGAGTATTGCCAGAATATGAGTGTTAAAGATCTTGAGTCATATGGATTCTTTTCAACTGATCCTGTGATACCAGATAAGAAAAGAGTAGAATAATTTTTCCTGTATTCAAGCCTTCTATGACTGGATTCAATAGAAATATTATTGGGATGTGTGAATGAATGATAAGATAAAAAAACACAGTCAATATTTATCTCTTTTTCATATGTACCGTACATAAATATCCATAACATAGAGATCTGATCCTCACATATCTTTCTTAAAAAATCACTAAAATGTGGTGAAAAAATTCCAGTAGAATAAAAAAAACTAAATTAAATTTAAATAAAAAAGAATCCGGTAATTAAAGTTCGGTGTTTGTATCCATGATTACTCCGTCAAGCCCGATGGAAAAGAGACCATTTATACAGTAGGAATTTAATGGGCATTCCTTATATTCCGGACATATAACTCTTTTACCATCCCTTTTATTGCATCCGGACTTGGATAAATTCAGAAGAGGGGCGGATACATCCAAAGCAGTAATATTTTTTCCTTCTGTTTCATAATCTTCAAATGCATCTCTCCACAGTTCGCCGATTAACCGTGAGATAACCTGCAGTTGCCCGGAATATTTCCCGGATACCAATCCTAATGCAATACTTGAACGGATAATATGAATATCTGCTTTTAAAGGTATCTTGTCAAGATTACAGAACAAGTCATATCCTGCATAATCTTTTAATAGAGAGATCCAGAGTGTTCCTTTTTTTTCACCGATTATCTGTGGAAAATCATTTCTTTCACCAAATTGATCTGCCCTCATATAATCAAGGATCTTTCTGGCATTCCCATGGTGGCTTATGATAAAATTTCCTGGATCCCCTCCCCACCTGCGTGAAATTGATACCCCTACATTCCTCCAGTTATCAGCATCATTTTTCTGTCTGACACTAACCCCGGCCTTCTTTAAATCACGTATGATAAGTTCGGATGATTCATCACATAAAGCATCTGGCGAAAACAAGTATCTGGTTCTCTCATCATCATAGGCATCTCTTGAAGCATCCCATATTTCCGGAGTATCTCCAAGAGGGTCAATCGATAATGTCAGGGTGAGAAATACAATATGTTCTACTGATCCTATGGAAACACCGGATGGGGGCGAATAATCAGGCTTTTTCAGTCTGGTAAAAAATTCTGATGTATGATATGCCAGGATAAGATCTGATGCAACCTTTTTTGTCCTTTCAATATCAGATTTGAGAGTCATGGCCCATGAAACTGCATAATTTTGATTTACTAATAAAATCCATATTCAATAGAATTTCAGAGTAAATAAGAATATACATCTTCAATTGGTTAAATGCAATCATGGTTTTTCTATAAGGAGAGATAAATAAACAACGCATTTAACACTATCAAGGAGAATTAATCAATTATGAAACGGGTATTTGTCCTAATAGTTCTGTTTACTACTGCCTGCCTGGTTATGACTCTGACAGCAGGATGCACCAGTAATAATGACGATAAATCATTCAGGTCACTTGTTGTCCAATTAAATCAGAACGATCAAAAGACAAAAAGCCAGCTTTAAAATGCAGAAAGTTCTTTTGATAAAGACACCATGAACGGAATAGTAAAAATTTACACTGATGCCAGGGACAAAATGAAAGGCATGAAACTTTCCGAAACATATTCAGAAGCAAAAGAAGAATATGTGAAAGGTCTGGATTCAGCCATTGCGGGCTATTCAGCATTATTAAAAACCGACAGCACTTATATCCACGGGGCCTATACGAGTGCAGAAACAGCCGTAAAACAGATAAATACTGCAGAAATTAACTTTGACAAAGCAAAAAAGATGATGGATATAGATGGTATATAAACTGGTTGATCATAGTCCTGAAAGCAGTTCAGAAATGTTTGAATCATCTTTCAGGGACTGTTTAAGGTGTTTGAGGTTAATTAAATCCAGGTCATAATCCTATATCCTGAAATTAGGTTGCTCTCTGAAGGTTCCCTTTCTTATATACAGGGGTATTATATCAGTTACGGATATTATTCACTGTTACTCTACATGAATTCCCATCTTTTCATTTATACATGCAGCGAGGAGATCAATAGACTGGTCAGCCAGGAAAAGAAGAATCTCTCCACTAATATCCTGCACATCAACAGAGAATTGAGCCCGGGCCATGATGACAGATTTGGATTCTACAAAAAAGGCATTATCCAGTAGGTTTTTCACCGAATTCTCCCGGTACTCCGGGAGATGAAATTCCAGTTTTTCTTCTAGAATATTTGTTATTGAACCCATAACTGCGTTTATAATAATATTTCCAACTTCAAGAAGAGTCATCTCCCAGAGTTCTTCGTTCTCTTTATTTCTCCCCTGTTCTCCTGTTAAAAGTAGAAAAAGCGAGTCGGCACTCTTATCTGGAAATATCAGAATCGTAGTACCCATAAACGCACCACTATAATCCTGATTTATTGCAGTATAAGGAGAATCAGGGGTTAATATTTTATCTTTTAACACATCGGTCTGTGAAATCCTGATATCAGGAACATTAAGTATTACATGGTGACCGGTTAGTGTATTCAGACTACCAGCAGCTTTACCAATACCAATGTTTACAAGTTCTCTGATACCATCAAGTACAGGTTCTGATACCCCTATCATGTATTATCACCAAGAGATAAACTGATAATCCTTAGTAGTTCTTCTACATTTACCGGTTTATTCAAGAAAGCCTGGGCCCCAAGCGATAGGCATTCTTCCCGGGTAGTGTTTTGAACATCAGATGTCAGCATAATCACCGGAATTTTATTTTGCATACCTTGGAGTTCTTTGAGCACTTCTATCCCATTTTTTTCAGGCATCAGAATATCAAGTAGGATTAGATCCGGTTTATTAAGGCTGATCTTTTCCAGCCCCTCGATGCCATTGACTGCTTCTAATACTTCATATCCATTGAGTTTCAATGGTGTACTAATTACACGACGCTGAAAGAGAGAGTCATCAACAATTAAAATACTAGTCATCTATTATTCAATAGAACGCTCTATTTTAAGAAATAGATTATGGAAAAAATTAAAAACATCAGTAACCGAAAGCCTACTGGTTGTAATGAATTTTTATTTTAATAATTACACCCTCCTGGTACCAGGTAATCACCCTCTTCTAAAATATGAATCAAAAGGTATATTAAATATGTATTATATTATGTGATAGATATATATTAGGTGATAGAGGGTGAGGGATTTATCTACTCTGCAATTTTCAATAGGGGAAGAAGAAATTGCAGAGTTATTTTGGGATATCGGGCTTCGGAAAAACACCGCCCGGGTGCTGGTTCTTGCATTATGGGATATTGATCTGACAGCACGAGATATGGAAAGAATTTGTGATCTAAGGCAACCTGAAGCCAGTATTGCCATAACTGATCTGATAAAGAGGCGATGGATCAAGGTTGTCAATCTTTTGTCTGAAAATAAAGGGAGACCTGTAAAGATATACCATTTGGCCAGGACTCTTGAAGAGATACTTGATGAGTTAAAAGGGTTGATAGATGGTGATTATGATAAGAAAAGCGGGGAGATTGAGAAGGTAAGGGAGATGCTTAAAAATAAGGCCCTGCAAAAGACCTGATCTTATACGAACCTGAAGGTTCGAGGAAATTTCCCCGAGGCAGAGTGGTTTACTAATGAGTCCAATACTGCTGATGTATGAAAGCCGGACCATTTCTGCTATTTACATCAGGAGTTCTAAACCCTTGCCTGCGATAAAGAAATTTATGCACTTAATGTAACAGTTGTGGAATTTACATACCATAAACGGATTTTCATTTAGATCTCAGATCCTAAAAAATACGGCGATTCTGTATTTCTATAATAAATTAAGTATTTATTCTCGCTTTTTCTCTATCTTAAATGCTCCTTTTGGAACCAGGATTTCAAATCGGGTTCCTTTGCCAGGC
>Ga0209340_1001029_pt1 | contig 23047 bp, 23 predicted proteins | sample EPASupsiteSAE323_FD_187266 | JGI IMG/M metagenome (GOLD analysis project Ga0209340, IMG submission 187266) | Bioremediated contaminated groundwater from EPA Superfund site, New Mexico - Sample SAE3-23 (SPAdes) (version 2) | ecosystem: Environmental > Aquatic > Deep subsurface > Groundwater >... | reverse complement strand
CGGGCCGGATGGTGATGGAGTCGTCGCCGACGTCCACGTCCCCGCCCAGCGCCCGCAGCCGCTCAGCTGTGCCGGTGATACGGTCGCTTTCCTTGAACTTTAAATGACTGATCCCGGTGATGGTGGTGGGGCTCGTTGCCATCGCGGCAACCATGCAGAGGGTCTGGACGGTATCGGGAGAGGTGGACATGTCAAAGGTGATCCCGTCCAGCTTCCCGGTGCGCTCGACCGTGACCGCGTCCTTCCCGTACGTGACCCTGCACCCCATGGCGGCAAGGGCCGCAAGGAACCTGCGGTCGCCCTGCACGGAGTCCGGGACAAGGTTTTCCACCGTCACCCGGCCGCCGCAGATGGCCGCCATGGCAAAGAAGTACGAGGCGGAGGAGTAGTCGCCCTCGACCGTGTAGCGCCGGGCCCTGTACCGGTCGGCAGTGCTGACAAGGAACCGCTCGTAACCGGTCCTTTGGATCGTTGCGCCGAATGCTTCCATCACATTGAGCGTGATATCGAGGTACGATGCCGATGCCGGGGGTACAGGGATCACGACTTCGATCTCCCGCTCCGCGTAGGGTGCGGCCATGAGGATGGAGGATATGAACTGGCTGCTCATGGACCCATCGATGACGACCGGCCCGCCGAGCAGCTGCCCGCTCACCTTCAGCGGGGGATAGCCGGGGTTTTTTGAGAATTCCACGGAGCCGCCGATTGCCGGGAGCGCTTCGGCGAGCGGCCCGATGGGGCGCTCCTGCATCCGTGCGCTGCCGGTCAGGACAACCGGGTGCCGGCAGAGGAGGGCGAGCGTTGTCAGGAGCCGGAGGGAGGTTCCGGAGTTATCGAGATCGAGGGTGGTGATACCCGGGTTCGGGATCATCCCGTTGCAGCCGGTGACGATGAGCCGCCGGGGCTGCTCCTCGATCCGCACCCCGAGCTGGCGGAGTGCGGTTGCCGTGAGCCGCGTGTCCTCGGCCTCCAGCGGCCGGAAGATGGTGCTCTTCCCGTCCGCAAGGGCCCCTGCAATGAGGGCCCGGTGCGTGAAGCTCTTTGACGGGGGTGCGGCAAACGAACCATCAATCCCGGATATCTTCTGCGGTGTTACGATCATTCCGGCACCCCGATCCTCTTGTAACAGCCGAGTTCCTTGACTGTTGTGATCTGCCGGAGTTCGGCGACCGCTTCCAGGGTTGCCGGCGACCAGGAAAAGTCGAGGAAGAAGACATAGTTCCCGATCCCGCGTTTCGAAGGCCGGGACTCGATCCGGGACAGGTTGATCTTCCGTGCTGCAAAGACCTCGAGGAGGTCATGGAGCAGGCCGGCCCGGTCGGTGCTCGGGTCGATGAGGATGCTGCACTTTTCCGGTACCGGGTCATGGTGCTGTTCTTTTGCGATCCGGACAAAGCGGGTCGTGTTCTTCGCATTGTTCTCGACTGCCGGGACGATGACCGGGAGTTTGTAGAGCGCTGCTGCGGATGCCGAGAGGATGGCCCCGGCATTGGGGGTCTTTCTTGCCTCAAGGGCGCTCGATGCATTGCTGCTCGTGTGGATGACCGGGACGCCCCATTTTTCGATCGCCTCGCTGCACTGCTCGTGGGTCTGGGGGTGGGCGTAGATGATCCGGAGTTCCTTTAAGGATACCGTCGATGCAAGGTTGTGGTGGATGGGCATGTACATCTCCGCGGTGATGAAGAGCGGGAAGCGCGAGAGGCCGTCCATGGTCTCGCCGACCCCGCCCGCCTCGGAGTTCTCGATGGGCACGATCCCGTCCCCTTCGCCGCGGGCAACGGCGGCCATGATGGCGTAGATGGTGGGCGCAAGCACGAGGTCTTTGCACCCCATCTTCAGGGCGAGCTCGTGGGAGAAGGTCCCCTCGGGCCCGAGCGTGATGGTCTTCATCGGTTCACCATGCATTCGATCAGGGTGTCGGTGGTCTTCTGCCCCTCGTCGCAGTAGGGCCCGAGGTGGCGGCTGTTCTTTTCAAAGAATTCCCGGAAGAGTGCGGGGTCTTTGGTGCGGACGATGGCGGCGAGTTCGTTTGCGGATGCCTGGCAGGCATCGAGGACTATGGGGACCGCGGGGTTCTGCTGGAGGATGTCGGCATAGAGCCCCGCGTCCTGCGAGAGGAGCCGGCCCACGAGCGAGAGTTCGATCTGGTACACCGGGCTCGTGAACGCCTGGGTTGTGGCGATATCGATCCCGAGGCGCCGGACCGAGTCGGCCATGCAGAGCGTGACAAAGTGGGTGAGCCCCTGTACAACGGCCATCATCCGGTCGTGCTGCTCCGGGGTGGTGACGGTGCACTCGGCTCCTTCCGCCCGGAAGATGGCGAGGAGGGCGTCGAGCCGTTCCTGGTCCGCCCGCGCCGGGCAGGCGATGATGGTCTGGTGCTTTAAGGAACTGACCGTGGGACCGAACATCGGGTGGAGGCCGATGATGTCGGCTGCTGATCTGAGCATGGCATCGACCGGTTGTGCCTTGAGGGAAGTGAAGTCGCAGAGGAGCTGGTCTTTCCTAAGCAAGGGCGCGATCTCTCCGATGACCCTGACGGTGTCATGGATGGGCACCGAGACGATGACGATATCGCAGCGCTCCGCGATGTCCCGTGCGGTCAGTTCCGTGGACCGGCCCGAAACGAGCACTTCGTAACCGGCACGTTCGAAGACCGGGACAAAGAGCCTGCCCATGCGGCCGGTGCCGCCGATGATTCCTACTTTCATGTTCACTTCTCGCGTATCGTCTCTTTGATGGCCATGCCGAAATGCCTTGCCCCCTCGAACGCGCTGCCGAGGATATGGTCGCCCACTTTTAAGTTCACGACCGAGATTGCTTCCCCTTTTTCTCCCACGAGGCGGATGGTCTCGGCGTTCTGGAGGATGAGGCTCACCTTTGCCTTGCTGGCGGCTGCTTCCACGAGAAGGAGCGGCCGGCGCTCGATCTTGGTCCGGCCGATGATCGCCGTGTGGGCCTTTCCTTTCGCGTCCGTGACCATGACCTTTCCCCCGATTGTAAGGTCGGCGAGGTACGCGGTCTTCCCGTCCGGGAGCATGATGTAGGCGTGCACCGCCCCGGCGTTCACGCGGAACGGGCGGGGGGCAACGTACGGGTTCTCCAGCGTCTCGGCGTGGACGAGGAGCATGGCGGACGAGGTGTTGCCCATCAGCATGCCCTCGCCATCCACGAGCATCGAGCAGGTGTCCACGCAGACCCGGTCGCCCATGCCGACCGGTTCGATCTTCGTGACCGTGAACGGGATGAGGCTGACGGTTCCCGTGGAGCCTTTCAGGAGCCCGGCAACGGACCGGACCACAGCCGGGTCGGTGGTTTTGAGGAGGATGCCGTACACGCCTTTTTCGAGCACTCCCATCGCCATCGCGGCCTCCTTCTCGTCCTTCACGCTCGCGATGATATGGTCGGACTGGGCAACGAGGTTCTCGAGCGGGATGACCGTCCAGTCGCTCGTGGTGACGATGACCGGCTTGTGCTTCCCCCGTTTTGCGGCTTCGTTCTCGCTTGCCTTATCGGTGATCGTGCATTCTGTTACATCGACTCCGGGCTTCAGGTCCCCGTCCGGGGCAACCGTCGTGATCCGCCCGAGCCTCCGGACGTCCTCTGCATGGTCGACGACAATGGCGTCGGCCCCGCTCTCGATTGCCGTTGTCGCAATCTCCTTGTTCCAGGGCCGGATGTCGACCCAGAACTGCTTCATTGGTGCTTCTCCAGCGCCTTTGCCGGGTCCACGTTGTGGTGGACGACCTTGCAGAGGGCCTGGACGAAGTGTTTCGTGTCTGCCCGCTGGAAGGCGTTCCTCCCCACGCAGACCCCGGCGCCGCCGACACCGACCGAGTCGCGGATGATCTTGAGCGAGTCAAGGTCGCCGGTCTTCTCGCCGCCCGCGATAAAGACGGGCACCGAGCAGGCTTTCACGATCTTCCGGAACGCCTCGGGGTCGCCGGGGTAGTTGGTCTTGATCATGTCCGCGCCGAGCTCTTCTGCAACCCGGACCGCGTGGCCCACCGACTGGGGCGAGAAGGAGTCGATCCCCTTGCCCCGCGGGTAGCACATGGTGAGGAGCGGCATGCCCCAGCGCATGCAGTCCTTTGCCACCTTCGCGCCGATCTCCAGCATCCTTGACTCGTTGGGCGAGCCGAGGTTGATGTGGATCGAGACCGCGTCGGCCCCGAGCGCGATGGCCTCCTCGACCGTGCAGACCTGGACCTTGTCGTTCGGGTCCGGGTTGAGCGAGGTGGAGCCCGATAGATGGATGATGAGCCCGATGTCCCGGCCGTGCTTCCGGTGGCCGCGCTTGACAAGGCCCTTGTGGAGGACGATGGCGTTTGCGCCGCCGTCGCTCACGTCCGTGATGACCTTCGTCATGTCGAGGAGTCCGTCTATCTGTCCCATCGAGAACCCGTGGTCCATTGGCACGATGACCGACCTGCCCGTGTTCCTGTCCATGATCCGTTCGATCCGAATGTCCTTTCCAATCATTTTCACACCTTCAGAATTTTCAGTGCTTCTTCCACGCTCTTGTTCGCATGCACGATACAGGCCGCTGCCCGGACAAACTTGTCCGGCGTCCGGTGCTGGAAGGCATTCCTCCCGATGGAGATGCCGGCCGCCCCGCCCGCCATTGCGCCTTCGATCAATTCCAGTGTTGTGCGGTCATCGGTCTTTGAACCTCCGGCCACCACGACCGGTACCGGGCAGCCCCGGGTCACCTCGCGGAAGGACTCCGGGTCGCCGGTATACACCGTCTTGACAATGTCGGCCCCGAGCTCGGCTGCCACCCGGGCCGCGAGCTTGACCTGGTCGAGGTCGTTGTTCTTCGTGATGTTCTTGCCCCGCGGGTACATCATGGCAAGGAGCGGCATGCCCCATTCCATGCATTCCACGGAGACCGCACCAAGGTCGGCGAGCATCTTTGCCTCGGACTCGGCGCCGATGTTGACATGCATCGAGACCGCGTCGGCCCCCATCTTGATGGCGTTCTGCACCGTGTTGACTAGCACCTTCTCGTTCGGGTCCGGTCCCAGTTTCGTGCTTGCCGACAGGTGCAGGATGAGGCCGATGTCCCGGCCACCCTGCCGATGGCCGTGGAGCGCGAGCCCCACGTGGCCGATCACCGCGTTCGCGCCGCCGTCGGCCACCAGGTTGACGCTCTGGCCGATATCGATCAGGCCCGAAATCGGGCCGTCCGAGACCCCGTGGTCCATCGGGACGATGATGGTCTTCTTCGTATTGCGGTTCATGATTCTTTCCAGACGAATTTCCTTTCCTCTCATAGTAAACAACAACTCCTCCCCCTGCATTCACACGAATTTTTGTGCAAACCAGGGGGCTTGATCAATACCAGTAATAAAACTGATAATAAAAGCCAAAGAAGCTAAAAAAGTCAGAAACGCGGGACCCGGAGGTCTTCGCGGGTGACAATCCAGAAGTGCATTTCATGCAGCGGGTGGAGGCCTTGCTAGTGGAGATAAAGACATTCACGGGCAAAAAAACCCTCACGAATGCTGTGGCACTCTTCCTGCATACTTTATCGTAGGTTGTGGTTGTATTTAAGGGTGTGTGCTAAGGTGTAGCATGGTCGGAAACAACAATTTAAAATTAAAAAGATGTTCTCTCATACCTCAAATTTAGGGCTTTATGCAATCCTTTATGAACTACAATTATTTGATTCGGATCAAATAACGCATACAAGTTCCTATATTTCCATGTGTTAAATCCCGTCCTAGAATTAATATTTCCGATAGCACTAGAATCAAATAACAAATCCATTGTTTTTGTTAAATCAATTTTTGAAAATCTAGGATCCGCCTTAATTTTTGCCTCGATATCCCTATAGGAAAATTGAGTCGTTCCCATTGCACCAAGCAATTGAATTACTCGTTCCCCTTTCTCTTCATCATCAAGAAAACCGACTAAAGTGTCTTGAAGTTCTCTTACAAAATAAACGTTAGAATACTCATCGATCCCATTATTGATATCTTTCATTGAAGGATTCTTTCCCGATGTATGATTTTGAATTTTATTTAATAATTGAATGAGATCTCTAGGAATATGCCTTGTATGATCAAGTAATACTTTCAAAGATTCTTTGTCACTTTCAATTGCGGAAGGTAAAAATTCAGAAATATCTATCTCATTCTTTAATGCAAGGGCTACACGTCTATTAATTAATTTAACAAGATTGGTTGAATGAATGTCTTTTTTATCTTGATACCAATTTAGGAAAATACCAAAATTTTGAATAAATTTATTTGAATTAGGATCTGCGATTTTATTTAATAAATCGGTCCTACACAGTACGACAATTTTTGCATTAACACCGTTCTCAACTAATTTATTATTAAAATTATTTACAGCGATAAGTAAAGCGGACAAAGTTTGATATTGTTTTTGTCTATGAGTAAGAATTATATCAAGACCATCAACTATGATGATATGTTTATTCGGAGTTTTGGCAGTGTAACAGACTTTCTTTAATTTACTAAATATTGTGTTAATTGTTACATTTTCAGTTTTTTCAGTCACATGTTCCATCTTAAAAATTTTTATACTAAATTGTCTCTTGGAGGTAATCTTTACAATTTCAGCAAAATCCTTGTCTGGAATAACATTAATTTGATCTAATGTATCCAATAATGAATAAAAATCAGCTTCACTTTCATATTTACACTGGATGTCTTTTTTTAGATTATTTAATAATGTGATTAAAAGGATGAATTCCCAATGAGTGGGGTAACGACTCTCAGGCGCTTCAGAACCAGGAAATAATTCTGAAAATTTTTTGTACTCAAATCTGCCAAGATAGTGTTGATTCACGAAAAAGTTCGGATCATTTTTTGCAATCAATTCAATTCTTGAACCGATCGCAGATTTTCCAGATCCTTTTTGACCGAAAATATAAAATTTATTTCCGGAAACGATTTGATCTATATAACCAAAAGCGTCGAAAAAACCTTCAAGTAACAATTCAGGAGATTGTGCTTTTTCAGATTCTGCATCCATCAAACCAAAATTGACCTGTTTGAATGTCATTAAATTGAATGTTATTTTAATATCGATTAAGGTATCTCAAAGTTTGCTATTTTAGATGTCATAGCTAAATCAAAATATTGATGCACATCAATTATGATGGCTCGAAAATTGAGAATATCAGGATCTTGGTAATCGCCCTGTTTTTTTATTTTTAGTTAAAATAATGGACTGAATCACCATTTTTTAGGAATCGTTATATTCTTCTGTTGATTTGTATTCAATATGACTGCAAGGTTTCATTTCATTGAATTAGATCTGATTATTTATTTTCCTGAAACGGGAAATTCAGATAGAAATCCTGAAAAATATGGTGTGGGATATTTAGATCGGAAAAAAGTTTGTCCTTCAAAATCCGGACGGATAGATTTAGATGATGTTTTGGAGAAATGTCCAAACATAAAAAATGGGTATCCACATACAGTTGGTTTTTTTATCGCTTCGAGAACGACATACCCTCCAAAATCCTATATAGAGACAAGAAAAATTTCCCATAAATCTGAACTATATCGATGGATGGTAGAATTGGGTTTGTAGCACTACCCAACCCACGTCCACCAGGTCAAATCCGCAGAGGGGGGAGGGTCACCCCACCTTGCTCAACGCCCTAGGCACCAGCAGCCGCGACCCGGCCGACGAGGTAGACCCACTGTTCGCCCCAGTGCCGGCACCCTCCAACGTCTGGAAGGCGGGGGGGCTGACCCCCTCCGGAAAAATAACGGGAGGGGGGTGGTACCCCCCTGACTCTAGGATCTCGGGAGAATTTCCGGGCCGGATTGCCATGATCTGATCCGCCGCGGGGCGTCCTACGGGGCGGCGGCCGTTGATCGCAATTTCTTTCCTGCCCCCACCACCATCAGGATCAATAGTCGGGGCGTCCCCGGTCAACCCCCCACCCCCCTTTCCGGTCCCGCCCCGGCCAAAACCCATTACTCGGCCGACGATAGACCCACAATCGCTCCCGCATAAGCCAGGGGGCCTTCCCTCCGGACCAAGGTCAGGGGAGATTACTCTCCATTCAATCAGGATCCCACAACCGTTCCGGCAAATAATCTACCAAGTTATATTCACTTTCACTTCACGATAGTAAACTTCATTTGACCGATGAACAATTTTCAAGTTGGAACGTCAAACGAATTGAAATATTGACAATTCAAAGGTATCAGAAATGGGGAAAAAACCGCGTAAAAATCAACGAAAACCACGCTCCACAATTTTAACGATGGATATGGGAAAGCCCGTTGCTCTAAATCATTTTACTATTAATAAGGATGGGACTATTGAATTTGGAAGTTCTAACGGTAAAGAAAAACCTATCGAAGCGAATCTAACAACCTCTTACGATCGTGATAATAAGAATCCTAAAATAATTAATCGCCTTAGCATATCGCCCGACCGTTTAACAATTGTTCCTGATTTATCACTGACTCGATACAATCGAGTATTGGCAGTCGATTCTAATAGACCGGATGGAAAAAAACCGAATATTGTCTTCACCGGTATTGTCCTTTCTAAAGTATCAAGATACAAGAAAGGATGTCTGCTCAAAATATTTCAGGAAACTGTAATAGAATTTCACAATCTAAAATATCCAAGTGAAAGATTTGGATGGGCATTTACGTTACAATCCGGAATCAATAAACCGCAAAATGAAACCGTTGCCATGATTGTAGATCATGATCTGCGCAGTATTCCTGCAATTAATTGTCGTGATGAACCAATTTTAGAATCTTTTTTTCTTCCCAAATCATTTGAGTTACTTTACGCAAGTTCTGATCCAGGTGACAAATTTATTGCAAATGATCTTCTCAAATTATGTGATTCGAATTGTCGAAAAGTCGCACGGATTGCAGCTTCAGCCCCAGAAACATCTTTACCACCGTTATTATCGGCAAATTTTCGAGAACCTTTTACACATATTCGTGTATGGGATCTTTCAATAGAATTGCCTAGTGTCTAACCACAAAATCCCGACTTCACCTTATTCATCTGGATCGATGGGTAATACATTTGGAATCGCCATGTCGTCGGAATTATCTTTCTGGGAATAATGTATTTGAAGTTCTGAGAGTATTTGAGTGTCTTTTACTTGATTTGTTTGTAAGGCATCGAATTCATTACTAAAATGTGGAATGGGTTTAGCTTTGTTCCAAATCTCATCAAAGTAATTCATACTTGACTCATAATCGTACTTATGATGGGGAAATATTTCACAAGACATTCCTTGGCTCCCTTCAATTCCCCTTCCTTTGTCTGGATATTTATTCAATAATATGATCCCTTGATTGTTCTTTGTTACAACAGCTGTAAATGCAAAAGTCGGAGAATCCTCTCTCATTTTTACTTGGAGCAAATTTTTAATATTGATATCATGCACGTTTTTTTCAATATTTTTCAAATTGTAAAGTGAAGCATTCCACTCTGCCATAAGTCGTTCTAAATGACTGTCATAATCTTCAAGACCAGTTTTTGAATTGCACTCAACTTTCCGTATTCGATCAATGAAAGTATATGAATATGGGTTTAAAAGGAGAATTTTAACTTTTTTTCCTTTTTCTAAGCATCCTTTGATTTCTTCTCGTCCACGATGGATCGGCCCCAATGCATTAATTCCGAGAATTTTAATTTCAGTTACATCATCATTATCTTTGGCATATGCAATGAGATCCTTATCGTTTGTAATTTTTCGATAATTTTCAGGTAGATCGGAATGGACATTTGCTTGAATGTTTTTCCGTTTTTCCTTTCGGATTTCCTCGCCCATTTTTTTTAAATTCTCTTTCAATTGTTCATTCTCCTTCGTCAATGGTATATATTTCGCAATATGCCATCCACTAAAAATGGTAAGGGCGAGTCCTAGTATCGCAAGAATTAAAAAGACATCATTTAAATCCATAATTACACTCATTCATTTTTATAATAAAATATTTTTGATTTGTGATCGCATCATTCCTTTTATTGCCTCCCATCACATTTTCACACTGCTCCTCCTTCCCTGCCATACATGAAGTCTTTCCCCGAATTGAATGAGGGAGGCCCCAGCCTACTGCTCAATTATGATGGGATAAAATTTGTTACACATTCGTAACAAGTTTTCATACGTTTATTTATAACAAAATGCATTATAATCCATGGAAATCATTGATTTAATCATTGGTGCGATATTAGCAGCTATTGCCGGAATTGCGGTCCCCCTTGTTCAAACTTGTATCGACAATAGAAAAGAAAGACAGAAGATTGCAAAGGCATTTTACAACGAAGTAAAAACACTCCAAACTGAATACAGTGTAGGGATTCCCGGTGAACATCTTCGGAAATTAGGATATCTTTATCCGACGAATGGACTCTATTTCGCCCTCCGGAAAGAGATGTATATTTTTGATACGGATTTGGTTGAAAAGTTAGATCGTTTTTATGGTCGGCTTACGGGAGTCAATGCAAATTTGCGAGCGCATAAAGAAGATGGGGATTATCCAGATTACGATCCGATGTTGAAATGTGCAGAAAAAGACGCAGATACAATATTGGAACAGCTAAAAAAATATGTTTGATTTTTTATAACTACATCGGACAAGTAATTTTCAATACCTTCTATCCCCGTTTTCTTCGACATCACATCTACACCATTCATCAAAGACATAAGACCTGATTCCTGTTTGAGATTCTGAGGAGCATACTGGGGCGGCGGCCGTTCATCGCAATTTCTTTCCTGCTCCTAGGTCTTTCATGATCAATAGCCCGGGGGATCCCCCCCTATCCCGGTACCTCACGCACCCCCTCCGACGGCACCCCCTCCATCCCCCGCGTGTCAGACAGGGGTCCCGCGGGAACCCCCCCACCCCCATGCCAGGGGGGTTCCCTGCCCGGGAAAAATTATTGGAGGGGGGGTTGGCCGGGAACCCCCCTCCCCAAATATGAGAAATACCCAGTGTTTCCCTGCCGGCCGGATGCCCTCGCACCCAGCGCCTCCGCCGGTACCGCACGATCCCGTCCCTACTCACTTATGGGAACGGTGCCGGCCCGGGCCGGGCCTGGAGGGGGGGTTCGGTTCCAACCCCCCCATGGGTGAGGGAGGGGGGTTCCAACCGGTTTCATGCCAAGGGGGTGGGGGGGTTGGTTTGGAACCCCCCCACCTCTTTCCCACTCGTTCTGATGAGGAGAAGTCCCTTCCGGCAGGTTACACCGTCGGAGAACACACCCTCAGGGAGTACCTCCCCCTTCTAGGACCCACGTTTTTCAAATCGCGCCCCTTTTGCCAATCAGGGGCCATTTTGGGCTTTTCGTTTTGGACCTGAAAGTTTCGGTGCACCGAAAACCGGTTGAATTCACACAAACTACCCGACTTAATGATCCGGATCTTCCCATTTCAGGCTCCGTTTAGTAGGATTTACTCCTGACCCTGAAACTGCGCTAACAGGAGCTAATTCCCTGGCGAAAAAGGGCCCCGGACAAGCGGGAGGAAAGGGACGGGAGGGGCCGGATCGGGTCCGGGAGGGGGGTGTCCGGACCTTTCGGCCCAACAACATTGCCACAACCCGGAGCCAGGGTGAGCCGGTCCATCCGGGTAGTGCAGAACGTGAGAATACAGGATCGGTATCATATAAACCGGTAAGGCACACCTGGCGATAATTGAAGCGATGAGGGAGATATTTCCTGGGGCTTTGCAGGCTTGCTGCGGCCCGGGAATTTTCTAGAAACCGAGAATTGCCCAAACGGATGTGGCTCATGAAAAAATACTGGTAACAAATGGTGAAAAAATGGTAAAAAATGTTGATGAACGAATTATTGAGTCGGGACTTTCTTCCTTCTGTCCATGATGCTTTTGATGATTTTATCCGGGTCTTTCTCAAGGATTTTTTTCCGGTCCTTCGTCCAGTCCCCGCTGCCGGTCTCATAAATCTGGAGGAACCGGATTGCATCATCCGGCCCGAGTTTCTCCACCAGTACGTCAAGCCCATCCTGCTTGATCTGGTGTAATGTTTTCTCGCTCATCTGTATTCACCTTTGATCCGGCAGTTGAAGTCTTCGCCAAAGGGTCAGATCTGATTCCGGGTCTTCCGTTTTTTCTGGCGCTCAGCCAGATTGCCCTTCATGTCATCGAGATTATCCGGCAGCCACTCATGCCGCTCTTTGGTGTAATCCCCGGAGCCGGTTTCACATAATGCTGGAGTAATTTTCCCTGCCCTTCCGGCGATATGTTTCTCATCAGATTTTACTCTACGCTCAAGTTTTACGAGATCTTCTTCAGGAGGAAGAGCCTCGGGCCGGATTCCCCGCTTCAGGAGCAGCTCGCGGATGTCCTGGTTATTCTGAACATGTTCGACCGTGATCGGGTCCTCTCCCTGCATGTCTTCTTTGGTAACATTGAAGTTCGTGATCTCTGTTGCGAGATTCTTGGCGGTGATGGTAACGGTCGGAAGAAAATCAGCGAGCGGCCGGTTGTCCGGGACTTCCAGGCGTCCTTTCATCGCGAGAGTGGAATGCCCTCCGAAGAGAGCCACATCGCCTTTGCTCCGGATACGGGCAAAACCCGATTCATCCACGCCGCGTTCGTAAATATTCCGGGACAACTCTTTCTCGGAATCTTTCAGGTGTTTTCTCGCTTTCAACCGCTCGGTAAGCCGGATATGATCTTCGATGATCTCCTGTTTCCGGGTCTGGACTGCAAAATAACTCTGGGCAAATGCAATCTCTTCTTTCCGGGGATCACCGTTCTGGGCAATGAGATAACAGGCATAACGGGTAAGGAGGAGATCTTCAATTATTCTTTCTCCACCTTTAGGAACCGGTATCGATTTGTTGGCATCAACAAAATGATTTAAAACCGGGTTGTTTGCAGTTTTGCAGGATTCCTTTGCTTTTTCTATAACTTTTAAAAAATTTCTCCATTCGTCATATCCGAGAAGTTTCTGTAAATCCCGGGCAAACCAGAACTCCACCCCATCCTGTATATGAACGTAATCCTCGAAATTTTTGTGAAGGCGTTGAATAATTGATGGTTTCATCCGAAGATCCTTTATGAATTAATTCCTCTACAGATATTGAAGGAAATACCGGTAGATATAGTGTGCCGGTGCAGGGTGAAAATAATCACCCCATGCTCATATGCCAACCGCACAAGATACTGGAATATGAGCGGTGTTGGGCGTCACTCCCGGAAAAAAGAAATTATTCTAGCACGGCATGGCGGAGCCGGGAACGTACCTTCGTACATCGACCTGCGCCCCGCTCTTTGCCATACGTTCTGCGATGGCAAGAATTTCGTGGGCAACATGCTCGTCCACGTAATCCTCACCGCAGTTCGTGCATACCTGGGCGGGAACATCTTTCACGACCAGGGTCATGCCGTCACGGTCAAAGGTGACGGTTGTCGTACCTTCTCTGGTTTCGCCGTGTTTGCAGATGACGCACTTCATGATTTCCTCCGGGTAAAATTATCAGACCATGAATCCGGGTCTGGTTCGTATGCTGTGATAACAATTGCTTCACGATCTACATTATTGTATGCCATTACCACGTGAAGCGGACGACTGTTCACCATTCCCAAGATAAGAAAACTGGGATAAGGAACGTCATCGGGATATTCTTCTATGATCACACCAAGATCGAGCAGTTCACGAATATCGGAATCGGATATTCTTCGCTGGAACATCTGGCGTAAAGCGTGGATGCGGAAGGTTAGATGCCGGTATGCCGGATATTCTTTATCCTTCATATTGTCACTCTTGTCATCACGTTTTTCTTATTTTAAACCGGATGTTCAGGTTTTTATAATGTAGTTCCATGGTGTGAAAATAATTAACAATTCGTTTATGGGGGCGGCAGCCGTGCATCGCAATTTCCTTCCTGCCCAACCCCCCACCTCCCGGAATTTTTTAGCGGGGGTTAGGGGTACCACCCCCCGGGCTCCAGGGTTCTGGGTAATTTCCAGGCCGGACTATCTGTCCCTGATATGCGATTTGCTCCCATCACTCCGGGATTCTCTCGCTTAGCGTTTCTGCCGGTACAGGAAAATCATCACTGCAACAGCGAAAAACACGATTTCCGGAGAACCTGCGCATTTTCCGACAAGGTTGCTGTTATAAACAGCGTAATGCGTCAGGCTGCCTTCAGCCGGATCAAATGAAAGATCGATGTTGGTATTGTCACCGGTAAAAGCATACTCGATATCTTTGTGATAGGAGTCCGGCATTTCCCGGTAGCTGTAGATAATGTGGCGCTTGTCATACTGCGGGTACTTTTCATGGAGGAACTCGCTGACGTTTTTGGTTGCATCCTCCGGTGATTTCATTGCCAGTGACGGAAGGGCTGGTATTCCGGTACTTGTGCAGCTTCGATCCGTTGTCGCATATATCACGGAACCCGTGTAGGTATCTACATAGAATTCACAACTTCCTGAGGTGAAATCATAGAACACCCAGTTATAGTTCTGTCCCCCGCATCCCTCCTGCTTCTTTGAGGATTGCCCGTGATAATCCAGCGCAATGCTGGAATTGGCGGTAAATTTCCGGATCGATTCCCGGGCAGCGTCCTCCTCGACAGGACCGGAAGTCCCAACCAGTACGTGCGATGCCGTTGAAATATCCGGTTGAGGAATTTTTCCTCCTGCCCTGGAAAAGTTGGGGGCAACACCTGAAGCCTGGATATCAGAAAATTCATGCCGGGCCGGGTTATTCTCGGCAGAAACATACAGCGTCAATGCCCGTCCCTGGATCTCATCCCGGGCAGTGATAATCCAGATGGGTTCAAGATACGATCCATTCGTCACATTTTCTGGAGAATAATATCCCGGTTGCGCTGATGCAATTGTCAGATCGAGCGGATCAAGCGGGATATTTTTTCCTTCACCCGTCCTGAGCCGGTTTATCGCTTCTGAAGCAGGGATGATATGTGTTACTCCCACTTCGTTAAGCGTCAGCCAGTGCTTATAGATTTCACTGGGGATGCCACCCGCCGTGAGTTCAAGATTAAGTCTCCCGCCATCACCGTGTATCGGTATGTCGTATGGTTTTTGCCGGTACTTCACCACCTGGGATACCAGAAAACAATCCGTGCCGATACAAGCATTGGATGTGCTCTGTACTGATTCGAGGTTTGCATCCTGCGGAATCCCTCCATAGGGTTCCAGCGCCTTTCCCGCTAAGGATGGGCATTCCTCCGCAGATGGTGCTGGCTTGAGTTGCATATAGGCAGAGGAGTTTTCATAACTGACTGAATCGTTGGCACTATTGGTAATCCTGAAGAGCGGCATCGTGAGATCGGCCGGATCTTTTTGTGAACTCTGCTGACCGCCGGTAACACTAGAATCGGAAATACAGTTACCATCAATCGCTGACGGCAGTAAAAAAGAAATTAGGGCCACTATTGCGATGAGGACGATGATTCCTGCCAGAACATACAAAAATGTTCTGCGGTTTTTTTGTGTCTCTGCCATGGTGTCTCCGGATAAATCAAACATGAAAGAAATGCTCTTGCAGATCTATTCTTGAACTATTTTTATTATTCTATAAAAATTACCCATTTTGTTATTTAAGGTACCGGGGCTTGTTCCTCACTCCCCCAATCTCACCAACAACATATTAATCAAAAAATATCTTTCCTTAGACAAGCAAATGCACCGCACCCCCTCTAGCGTTTCAACCTGATACCACCCATGAAGATCGGCAAGGCACCCCCTGCCACATGAAGCAGACCCGGTCGCCCGCGCCAAATCACAACCAAAGTCGAGAACGAGACACCTGACACCCCGGGGGAGCGGACCAGTTCGTACCGATCGTAGATCAAAACCAACTCCCACAACGGAAGTGAAAGTATAGACAACACCATTAGTGAAACAATTCCTCCGGCCGGGCAATCCCGCCACGCTCCGGATCCCGTAACGCAATCGTTGACTATATCAGCAGCCCCCAAACCGGAAAGAAAAAAATCCGGGAGGCCCCGCACCATGAGCCGCGGAGCCCGCCCGCACAAGGCGCTCGATGAGGCGATCCCAATCGCAAAAGCCCGCGGGCTTATCCAGATGGCGATGGGTGGGCCGGAGCGGATCTTCGACATCGCGATCGTCTCAAAGATCCCGATCGTCTTCGCAAGCATCATGTTCGCGCCAAAAATTCTCGCACCGGTCCCGGAGCTCGCGGAGTATTACCGGAACGATCTCGCACGCCTCCGGGTCATCGCCCGCGACACTGCGGTGGTGATCGAGCTCTGGATCCGGTCCCGGCACGGCACCTGGCGGTTCTTCCAGGTCACGCCCTCATCGCTTGTCGAGGTCGACCGCGAGGGGAAACGGTTAGAGTCCGGGCAGACCATCGGGTACCTGGCCGGGGTCGCAGCACGGGAGCAGGAAGGAGCGGGAACCCCCTCCCCCTTGTAACCCTCCGGTTTCCACCATCTGCCTCTCACCATCGAAGAGCCTTGGGGCTCTTCGAAGACCTGATGGTCTTCTCATGTCTCGGGTCTGTCGACCCTCAACATTCTCCTGCTCCAGGTTCCGAAAGGTCCGTCCGGACCTTGAGGACGAGAAGGGAGGCGGAGCCGACCTTCGCTGTGGAGAACCAGTCGCACGTCGGAGAACACCTTGTCAGACCCCTGCTTACGGGGGAGGAAATCCGGGCCCGTATCGGGCCCGGTTGTACGAGTTTTGCCTCACCCCCTCATTTTGATGAGGCAATGGATCGGAAAAACACGGTAAATGTTCCGGAATTGATCGTGGTTTTACGACGGGAATTGGTGAGGCAGTTGGTAGCAGCGTTCTGTTGGCATCCGGCCGGAACACCCCGGTATTGGCAAAGGCAGGTGGTCCGGCAGGGGGGTGTTCCGAGATCCGCAGCGGGCCCGGATATCCATATGCAGGTCAGGACCTGATGTCATCCAATGCCCTTTTTGCATACGATCTTACCAGGTCGTCTTTATGGTTGAGTAATTCTACGAGCTTTTTTTCTGCTTTTTTCGACTTGATAACCTGTAATCCATTAATGGCACTGGTGACAACCATACTGTCTTCATCAGTAAGTAATTTGATGAGTTTGTCTTCTGCTTTTACTGATTTAAGATTTGCAAGTGCTGTGGCAGCAGTATCTTTTACAAATGAACCTTTTTCATCGAGCAGTTCAATCAGCTTGTCTTCATCATTCCGGTATTTTTTCTGAATCAGGAGAACAAGTGCACTGTCCCGGGGAATCATCCTGTGTTTTGATTTTCTTTCCTTTTTATGAATATACCATGTATCATTCACAACTCTTTCCAGTCTTTCTGTAATATCTACGGTTTCGTTTTTAGAAAGTGATTCGAACGCGTAGTCCTGAACACCCGGGCGATCATAATAAAGGAGATCGACGAGATAGTCCAGTGCACGCTCGGTTCCGATCTTCCCAAGTGCACAGGCAACATGCTGCCGGATCTGGATATCATCACAATCCTCCTCGTCAGCATAAACAATCGCAATCAGTGTGTCGATTGCTTTTTCCGATCTTAGATTTCCAGCGGCATCAACAGCAGAGAATTTTAAATCGAAATCGTTGCTGTCCAGGAATGAGAGTATTTTATCCTCGGCTTTTTTCGATCCTAATTCTCCGAGAATTATTATAGATGTTTCCTGTATCATCGGATCAGTATCGTCCAATAGTTGTATCAGGATCTTTTCAGCTGGTTCCGTTTTAATCCAGCCGAGTGCGCTAACAACTCGGTTCCTTTGCCATTTATCCGGACATTTATCAATGATATCGGAAAATTTTTTTTCAATTTCCCCGGGTTGCGCTGTACTGGCCAGCGTGATAATCTCATGCCGTGACTGGTCGAAAAGGTTTTTTATGTTTTCAAGATGTGTGCTTCGTAATTCGAGATCTTCAGGTTTTGCAGATGTGGATAATTGATCGATTTCATCACGGAATTGTTCATGATAATCATCGGATTTATTCAGAATTCTGATGATTTGATTTTTGGTGATTGTCATGTATTTCCAGTCCATTTTTTTATTTTTCAATTTGCATTCCATCTCGGTTGAAATAATAAAGTGTCTTGTCCGAGAAAACAATACAATACTGTCCATCCGGGGTCATTGCTATCCGATTGATGAAAGCTCCCGTTGAGTATTCCCATAACGGATTCCCCCAATGGTCAAAATAAAGGACTTCGTAAGCCCCAGTCCCGATAAAAATATTATCGCCACTGCCGGACATCGTCATTTTATCAACGCCATACCGTGGTTTATAATCCCACAACAAAGTCCCGTTATGATTGAACAATCGTAGTTTGCCGTTAAAATCACCGGCTGCAATGAATTCCCCATCAGCAGAAATTGCTGTCAGAGGGCTGTGGTTAAATGGCTCAGAATTCCAGAGTTTTGTCCCATTGATATCGTAGAAAACCAATTGTTTTTCAGATCCCGCAGCGATGTAGCGACCATCCTTGGAAATACTGACACTGTAAGCATCCTGGTTCTCAAGAGCGCTCCAGACATGCGTGCCATTCTTTGTATAAACATCCAACATCATGAACGGTGCCTTATCATAAGCCATTACAGAACCTGTGGCAATGTATTCTCCATTTCTTGAAATGTCACTATACCAGACATCAGCACGTGTATTTTGTTTCCAGATCATTGTGCCGTTTTTCGCGAACAGATATTTACCGGTAGAAATATATTGTCCATCCTTGGATATGGCGATAGAATTTCCCAACCCCTCAACCTTTTGCTCCCAGAGCCAGGAACCGTTTTTATCAAGTGCATAAATCTGGTTATGCTGCGTTCCGATGACATATTCACAGTCTGGTGAAAAGGCAACACTGCCTATTTGAGTCCCGGAGTCTACGGAATAGTTCCAAAGCAGGCGGCCATTGTTATCAAATATCATCATCGTATTCTCTAAACCGTGAGCAACGCGATTGCCATTATCTGATATTGCTATCGGACCGGCTCCCCATTCAGTTGTCTTAAATTTCCATACCGGGTCACCGTGTGGAATCGCATTCTGCATAAATATGCTGTCAATTTTCCCGTTTTCTTTTGAAGATGTACATCCTGACATTATCAGGAAAAGGATTATCAAAAAAAATGGAAATGAAATTTTTGCATTTATTGCATTCATTTATCAAAGGTCAATGAGGACGATATTAGGCATTTGCATTTATTCCTGCGATTATCATGTCACAGATTTCAGGTACCCCCACGCTGTCTTTGAACAACTATTATGAGATGATCGGGACACGAAAAATTACAATCATTCTGGCTTCACCTCCCCCGAATATTTAGAATGAAGCGGGAATATCTCGCATCAGTTTTTCTATCCTCGGTGATTGTATGGTAACTGATATAAATTACCGGAACCCTTCCCGAAAGGTCCGCACCAGTCGCACCGACCCGCCCAACGACAACCCGCCACTCGTCCCAACGCACGGCACCCCCCCTCCCCCCTACGGACTTTCGGAAGGTGGGGGGTAGGGGTTACCACACCTCACTAATGCGCCCCGGCTCCCTCCTCTCATCGAATATGCCGATGCCCTGGCGGAAAGGATCTGCCTGCACATAAAAAGTGATTTTATCATCACGTGAATACAACCTAGTACCAGAAATTTCCATGACTGTTACCGAACAGTACGTTATCGATGAGCATGGCAACAAAGTCGCCGTCATCCTCCCGCTCAGGGACTACCAGCACCTTAAGGAAGATCTCCATGATCTTGCAATGGTCGCGGAGCGGCGGGATGAAGGAACGATAAACCTTGCCGAGCTGAAGAAACGCGTGATGTGAGCCGGGTGCATGAATCCCTATTCAGTTGCATTCAAAAAGAGCGCTGAAAAGGATTTGCGGAAAATTCCCCGGGAGATCATCCCGCACATTTTTGAGCACATTGAAAACCTGGCTGCGGATCCGGTTCCGCACGATGTCTACAAGATTACCAGTGCAGAGATCCTTTACCGGATATGCGTTGGGGATTATCGGGTAATTTATCAGGTGCTGCATGAAAGCCGCGAAGTTACGGTTATCTATATCCGGCACCGGAGTGTTGCCTATCGCGGGCTGTAATCTTTTCGCATTTTTTTACAATCATCTTTGAGTGTCCCCCCCCAAAGTATCCTGCGTGAATGTTTACAGGAATTGATCCGCCGCGGGGCGCCCTACTGGGAGGCAGTCGTCGCGTCAGCGAGGACAGACTAGAGAAGAACCATCAGGTTCTTCGAATCGGCGGCCGTTCATCGCAACTGGGGGCATAGGCACATCAGCCCCCATATTGATCACATCAAAATGCTAGCGAGCCTCCCAAATCCCGGGCAACGTCCCGCTGGACTAAAGGCATGGGCAAGGCGGCCCGGATGTGCGGAATCAGATCAATCCCAGCGTTCATGAGAGGGTATTACTTCAAATTATATGAATGAAAAATTATTAGAAAGAGGAAATGGCTGGGACCACTATTGAATACCGGGTGAATGAAAGACACTCATCGCTGTCATTACATTCCTGCAGTGGGTTTGTCAGGATACGATCAAATGGCACCCTTCTTACAGAACCTGTGATGCCCGGTGATTCTGATGGTTTTATTGAAGTTGATTCCCTGTATTTCCTTTTCTTCCGATTGCTCTATGCATGCAAGGCGTTACATAACCGAAATTTTTTCCGGTTTCCGGTAGTCCACGGTCACGTGATTTTTGATTTCAGGAATCAGGGAGATTCAACCAGTTTTCGGATTTTATTCCGGGACATAAACCAGATCGCAACAGAAAAAAATAAAACGGTTTTCCGGGAAACCGGTGAAGGAACCTTTTTCCGCCTTGAGGAATTTACCCGCGAAGTAATCACGGTCAGCGAAGATTTCATCGAGGTGTTTTCGTCTCATAATAATGAGGAGGAATTTATCAGGGATTTTCATACGATCCTGGATGCCGTAAAAAATATCCTGACACACTCCCCGGCTGATATCGCAGATTCTGGCCAAAGATCTCCGTCGGGTTCCGGGAACAACTTCCATCTTGATCTTGTTATTCATGACGAGATACCGTTGAATACATATTCCCTGGATCTAAGCGGTAAATTACAGATCGCCGTAAACGGGACGGTCCTCACAAAAGAAATCCCGGGTTCTGTGGACAATGGATTTATCGAATTGAAATCTTTGAATACCTATTTCCTTTATCCAACGCAGGAACTCGGCACGATCTTGTATGGTTACCCCCTGCGGATTGAACTCACCCCGACAATCGGTATTGAATTCACACCCCTCCAGGACATTACATCGATACGATTGTTCTGTCATAAATCATGGCATGTCATCGATCATGAATTAACAGAAAAAATCCCTCAGCCGAAGGCGGGTTTTTCGGTAAAAACAAGTGAAATACTCTCTGAAATACTCCGGGTCTGTGACGAGTACTACCATAGCGCTGCATTGATGATTGAAGGTTCAGACTATTTGTTGCAACTCGGGATCAACATGGATAACCTCAAACGGACATGTACCGGGTTCATGCAGGATCCTTCCCGTTATCAGAGGAGGACAACATCGCATAATGGTCTGATGCTCGAATTCAATGGATGGAAAGCCGGATGCAGGATATCATTGAATGGGCTCATTCTTACGAAACGCATTGATGATGATTTTGATGAAGGTTTTATCCATGATTTTCCTGATTCGTTTTATGAAGGGATGATAAATTGCATCCATGATTTACTCGACGGAAAATCATGTGATATTCCAGAATATGATTGTTCAGATTTTTACTCGGAATTTATCGTTGAAAAGGATATTGTCTGGTTCAGGTACGCGACGCGGAACTCAAATGGTCATGATTGTATCGAGGAAGCCAGAAAGAGATTTCCAAATTATGAATGCGGGACGCCCCTCAAAAAAGCGGATTTAATTCCAGAAATGATAAAGGTGTGTGAAGAATATTTCAGCCATGTCGATTATTCGTTCATGCAAAGAGGAACGAGAAATTCACAAAGTGACTATGTAAATTCCTGGTACCATGACAAGATGAAAAAAAGGTTAGAAGAAGAGAAAATCCGATACCAGGAATCAATATCAAAAACATAGTAGTAATCAACAACACCTAGAACCGCTCCGGAACATCCGGCGACGGGATTGGTCTGCCATCCCAAAAGATACCCCCTCCACAACCCATCCCACCAACAACATATTAATCAAAAAATATCCTTCCTTAGACAAGCAAATGCACCGCATCCCCTCTAGCGTTCCAGCCCGATACCACCCATGAAGATTGGCGAGGCACCCCCTGCCATGAGGCAGACCGGGTCGCCCGAATCCAATCACAACCAAAGTCGAGAACGAGACACTCAACATCCCGGGGGAGCGGACCAGTTCGTACCGATCGTTGATCAAAACCATTCCACACAACGGAAGTGAAAGTATAGACAACACCATTAGTGAAACAATTCCTCCGGCCGGGCAATCCCGCCACGCGCCGGATCCCGTAACGCAATCGTTGACTATATCAGCAGCCCACAAACCGGACAGAAAAAAATCCGGGAGGCCCCGCACCATGAGCCGCGGAGCCCGCCCCCACCGGGCGCTCGATGAGGCGATCCCAATCGCAAAAGCTCGCGGGCTTATCCAGATGGCTATGGGTGGGCCGGAGCGGATCTTCGACATCGCGATCGTCTCGAAGATCCCGATCGTCTTCGCAAGCATCATGTTCGCGCCAAAAATTCTCGCACCGGTCCCGGAGCTCGCGGAGTATTACCGGAACGATCTCGCACGGCTCCGGGTTATCGCCCGCGACACTGCGGTGGTGATCGAGCTCTGGATCCGGTCCCGGCACGGTACCTGGCGGTTCTTCCAGGTCATGCCCTCATCGCTTGTCGAGATCGACCGCGAGGGAAAGCGGCTTGAGTCCGGGCAGACCATCGGGTACCTGGCCGGAGTCGCAGCACGGGAGCTGGAGGGAGTGGGAACCCCCTCCCCCTTGTAACCCTCCGGTTTCCACCATCTGCCTCTCACCATCGAAGAGCCTTGGGGCTCTTCGAAGACCTGATGGTCTTCTCATGTCTCGGGTCTGTCG